>Ga0209979_1002380_pt1 | contig 18138 bp, 16 predicted proteins | sample AnhtaG_FD_183114 | JGI IMG/M metagenome (GOLD analysis project Ga0209979, IMG submission 183114) | Deep subsurface microbial communities from Anholt, Denmark to uncover new lineages of life (NeLLi) - Anholt_01485 metaG (SPAdes) (version 2) | ecosystem: Environmental > Aquatic > Marine > Oceanic...
AAAGTCCGGCAACTTCTCCATGCTTGATGAAGGAGGTCAGGCCGATGACAAATTCACGGAAACCCTTGATGGACGAGACGCGTTCCAGCGCCGATAGGCTGTCAACAACCAGGCGATTGGGCTTGAACCTATCAATCTCTGCCCTGATCTTGATAAGATGGTCCTCCAGTCCGGCTGTCTCCGGGTACTCGCAGACGAACTTCAGCTTTCCTTCCCTTTCCATCTGCTCGTAGTCAAATCCCCAACCGGTGGCATTGCGAATGAGTTGCTCCCGGCTTTCCTCAAAGGCAAGTAACAAGCACCGCTCGGCATTATTTGCCCCGCCAGCGATGAACTCGGTTGCCATGAGCGTCTTGCCATTACCGGTAGCACCGGATACTAGAATGATGGAGTCGCGGAAAAACCCTCCTCCGCACATCCTGTCCAGCTCCACATTTCCGGAAGAAATGCGGATATCAGACGACTTCTGCTGCAGTTCCATGGCAGAAAGCGGAATCACCACGATGCCTTCGCCTGGAAGGATGGTAAAAGGGTACTCACCCTTTTGGTGAGAGCAGCCGCGGAATTTAAGAATCTCTAAGGTCCGGCGGCGTTTCTCATGCTCAAGGGCATTACGCAGGATAATGACATTGTCGGCCACGAACTCCTCCACACCAAAGCGAGCGATTTCGCCGTATTCATGGATTCGTTCTGCAGTCAGGATGGAGGTAACGTCCATGCTCTTCAGTGCTGAGGCAACGCGGAAAAGTTCATGGCGTACCCTAGCTCCGTCGTCAAACTGGGTAAAAATAGCGCCAAGGGAATCCATGGCAACGCGCTTGGCATTCACTTTATCGACAGCATGCTCGATACGGGCTACCAGAGCACCAAAATCCCAGTCTCCGGCCGCAACAGGCTGGCTCCCTATGTCGGGAGAGGCGTCAACAAAGGTAAATTTGCCTTCGGCCACCCATCTTTCAATGTCCCAGCCTAGGCCTTTCATGTTACGGCAAATATCGGCTGGCGATTCTTCAAAGGTAACAAACACGCCGTTTTCTTTTGCCTTTACGATACCCTGCGCTATGAACTCGGCAGCAAAGACTGTCTTGGCACTGCCGGCGGTACCGGCAAGCAGAGTGGTGCGGCCCTTGGGCAGACCACCACCCGCCACAAAGTCAAATCCCATAATACCTGTCTCCAGCTTGCTTATTTGTGAGGAATTCTTCTTGGCACTCATTTCCTGTGTCCTCCTTGTTTCTTAGGCTCTTTGGTGAGATCTTCCATACTCAGTCCTACTAGTACTTTTTCGATATTAGAGAGGTCGCCGATCACCCGGGCAAGAGGCGGTGGTAACACCTTGATAAGGGTTGGCGTCGCCAGGATTTTCTCATCCTCAGCCAGCTGCGGCCTCTCCAGGACATCAATAATAGTTAGCTGGTACTTCCCCTCCAGTTCGTTCTTACAGATGCTTTTCATATTTGCCACGGCACGCTCCGAATTTGGTGTATGACCGGTAACATACAGCTTCAGCGAAATCTTGTTCTCCATTATTTACCCTCCTTTATTAGCACGATATTCAATTTCATTTATTCCCTACTAAGGCCCTTTCCCCCTTGCTGGCTTTACTGCGGGTCTTCACGGCTGCGGTGCCCATAGAATAGGTGCAGTAGTGAGATACCAGGTGCCCCATGAGTTGAAGCACCATTATCCTTCCTTCTTCGATATAAACTTGTGCCCGGGCCTGGTTAGCAGCACCCGTCTTTTTTCTCAGCGCCGAAGTGTGAATCTCCACGACGTCTCTCGGCCCGGCCTGTAAAAAACCTATCTCCTCGGCAATATCTTGCAGCTTCTCGGAGATATCATGCCGCACTTTAAAAGCCCGCTGCTCCAGCGCTAGTTCCATCAAATCCCCATAGCGAGCCACTAATTGCTTAAATAAGTCAGGGGAGGACTGTTCCAGCGGTTGCAGCCCAAACGCCTGGGCAGTGGCGGCTGTCCGTTGCGGAGGGGAAAGCCTCGCCAGAGACTTAAGCTCCTGCTCAAGTTGCTCTATCCGGAGATTCACCTCCTCGACCTTTTTACGCTCGGTAAGGTCTGCTACTATCTCGATAAAGCCAACCACCTTGTCGCTTCTGTCCTTGGTCAGGGTGAATAGAATCTGAGCCGGAAAGCTTTCACCATTCTTCCTGACCTTCTCCCCTTCGTAGGAAAACCTGCCTTTCTCTATGAGGTCGGCAATTATTGTCTGTAGTCTTCCCGCTTCAATAAAATCCACGGGGAAGAATATCTCTATACTTTGTTGGCCAATAATCTCTTCCGGGGCGTAGCCATAGATTTGACGAGCTCCTTCGTTAAAGGCAATAACGTTGCCATCGAAGTCGGCAGCAATTATGGCGTATCCTACCAAACTCTCCAGAAGAGTGGCTACAAAATCCGTATTTTCACGGAGTTCTTTTATCCTGCCCTGAACCAGTTGCTGGCTAGCGTCTATCATCTGCTCTCAAATCTCCTTGGTTTCTCGGCCGATTGCCTTAACCGTCACCCTGCCCGAATCCAGATAAAACTCAACATTCCGGCCGTAATTGCCGCCGGTACTCTCAGCTATCACCGGTATTCGTCTCCGTTTTAATATGCGTTTAATACTGATAATATTCTGGCCTCCGATGCCCGGGCCGAAGTCATCACTAGAAAGAAACATCCTGGCTCCGCCGACCAGTTTGGCTACCATGTCCTGCGGAGTAGCTCTCATGGTTCGCAGCTCCTTTATCAGGGTGGCAATCGCCGTATCGGCACACTTATATGCGGGGTGGTCGCCATTGAGGCTGCTAGAATCGGGCAGCATAATGTGAGCTAATCCCCCCGTCTTCCGTTCGGTGTCGTAAAGGGTTACCACCACGCAGGAACCGAGTCCTGAGGACAAAATAATGTGTGGCGCCGTGGTCACGGCTCCTCCTCCCATCATGACCTCAATATTTTCTTGCATTTAGCCCTCATCCTTGACCATAGCCATCCTGGCCTGTCCAATTGAATTGACCAATATGTCTACTGACTCCACAGAAGGAATCATCATCAGGAAGGTTTTAATAAGTTTCTCTTCTACTATAAATTCGTTTTCAATCACGATGATATGCTGAACCTGGCGACTGAGCCTGACCAGACTCTCATCCAGGAGAGCCTGAACCATATCAGTGGCTACCGTCGGGACGGTATGATAAATATTCAATTTACAGAAGTCGTGAACTGTCGTTAAATAGACCCCAGCCACGATATTGCCAATCTCGGCAATCACGGAGAGCTTCAGGTCGTCCGATTCCTGCTTTGTTATTCCCGTTCTCCACGATTGACCGGTGTCCGTCATTGCCTGTTCCGCCAAACGTATCAAGTCCTCCTTCTGTTCTCCCGGCACGATGAGAAACAAGCCCCCGCTGACCTCGCCGACCATGCCCATCCTGGCACATACCACCGGCAAGGAGGGGCTGTCGAGGATGGATAGCTCTTGTGCGTCTGTAATAACAAAGACTCTAGGTATCACTAAATCCACGCTACGCTGAAGCAACTGGGTTAATGCAGTGGCGGCATGGCCCGCCCCGATGTTCATCATTTCGGTTAGGAAATCTATCTGTTCCGCTGACAAAAGCTGTTCTTTATCATTCATGATAAGTACGCTCCTTTTCGTATTGCAGTGTTTCAAAGCCAAACAGGTTTGGGGTATCCAAGAGTAACGCCACGCTGCCATCCCCCAGAATAGTGCCTCCCGAAAAACCCCTTAACTGCTGGGCGATGGGGTCAAATGGTTTGATGATATTTTCCACCTGATCAAGTACCATATCCACACCCAGGCTGAGGACCCTATCCCCGACATGGATGACCACCGCAATTAGATTCTCTTGGTCATCCCCACCGGGGATGTTTAACACTTCGTTCAACTTGACAAAGGGGATGACTTCTTGGCGCAGAACTAATACCTGTTCGTTGCGAATCTCTTTGATATCCTCAGGTTTGATTTCAAGCGTTTCCACAACAGTATCCGTAGGAATAGCAAATATATGATTGCCGACACCTACCATCAATGTTTGTAAAACGGCAGTGGTCAACGGCAGTGTCAGGGTGAAGCGTGTTCCTTTGCCTTTTTGAGTTGCCACCTCAACTGTTCCCCCCAGCCGCTTGACCGAATTCTTTACCACATCCAGTCCCACACCGCGCCCTGATACATCGGTTACTTCCTCGGCACTGGTGACACCGGGTTCAAAGAGCAGGTTCAAGGCATCTCTGTCTTGAAGCGATTCGGCTTCCTCCGCGCTTACAAACCCTTTTCTGACCGCCACTTCCTTCATACGGGCAGTGTCAATGCCGCTACCGTCATCCTCCACATCAATTAGGATGTGGTTTTCCGCCCTTTTGGCGGCAAGTTTAATCATCCCGGACTTCTTCTTTTTCCGTTTCTGTCGGGTCTCAGCGGGTTCAATACCGTGGTCAACAGCGTTTTTTAACAGGTGAATCAGCGGCTCGCTGAGGGTGTCGAGCATGGCTTTGTCCAACTCTATTTCACTGCCCTCAAGAACCAGCTCTACTTCCTTGCCTGCCTCTCTAGCCAAATCACGCACCATTCTGGGGAACTTTTGAAAGATTTCACCAACGGGTACCAGGCGTGCAGCAGACACATTCTCCTGCAGCTCGCTGATGTTATGCTCCATTGAAGCCAGCGCTGCCTTTAATTCTTTGTCTGCCGTGTCAGAGAGAATATTGTCAAGGCGATTCTTGTTGATAATGAGCTCACCGGCTAGATTGAAGAGGGAATCCAGCAGTTCCACCTGAACCCTCACTGTCTGGATTTTTTCGATGGTCGGTATGACCGCCGTCTTTGTTTTAGGGGCTTCTTGCGGGTTTTCTTGTTTCTGGCGATATGTTTCTCCTGATGCCAATTGTTTTATTCTCTTGGCGAGCGCCTGAAACTCAACCGCGCCCTCCTTCCCCTCGGCCCGTTCCTGAACCATTTTCTCAAGCGTGTCGGTAACCTCGAACAGGACATCAATGGTTTCTCCACTAACCGCCACTTCATGCTTCCGAAGACGGTCCAGGAGGTCCTCGCAGGTGTGGGCCAGCTCGGCAATATCTGAAAACTCCAGCATCGTTGACGAGCTCTTAAGAGTATGAATAGCCCTGAATATCTCGTCCAGTTGCTCTGTTTGGCTGTGGTCTTTCTCCAGAGCGAGGAGGGCACTATTGATTCGTTGAAAACCCTCTTTCGCGTCGTTTAGATAGTCATCCAGAAACATGGAGAGGTCTATTTTATCTTTGTCTGACATTTTCCCTCGCTCATCCTTTTCTCTCATATCATCCTCAAAATGGTTTGAGCTATTTGGGGCAGCGGCACAATCTCATCAACACACCCCAGTTCTATAGCCGCTTTGGGCATGCCAAAGACAACGCAGGTTGATTGGTCCTCGACAATAGTGTTGCCACCGGCGCCCTTTATCGCTTCTAATCCTCTGGCACCGTCATTTCCAAGCCCGGTCAGAAGTACCCCTAGGGTACTATGGCCATAGACCTTAGCGACGGATTCCATGGCATGGTCTATAGACGGCATAGCAGTGTTAGGTGACGCCTTCGTGCTCAAGCGTATTTTCCTGGTGTCCCCATTTTGCACAATCATGGTATGATATCCACCGGGTGCCACTAGAGCCTGTCCTGAGCCTATGGCTCGGCCTTTTCGAGCCGTTGAAATGTTAAGAGAGCATCCCCATTGCAACCTGTCCACAAATGATGGCACAAATTCTGGACTCATATGCTGAACAACGAGAATTGCCGCTGAAATGTCGCGTGGAAGATGGGACAGGATGTTGACAACAGCTTTGGGCCCGCCGGTTGATGCCCCAATTACAACAATGTCTTTTCGCGTTACGGATTTCGGCCGCGGACGCTGATAGGACTCCTGTGGCAGGTGAAGAGCTAACTTGTGAACGTTGACATCAGCGGCAAGTTTCACTTTACCAATAATCTCATTACTTAATTCTTCTATATCATAGGAGATGACACCTGAGGGTTTCGGGATAAAGTCCACAGCACCATGTTCAAGCGACTTGATGGCGATGGCGGCATCTCTTTTATTAAGCGCGCTGAGCATCAACACCGGGGTTGGACATTCAGCCATGATATGCGCTAGGGCTGACAGACCGTCCATCACCGGCATTTCGATGTCAAGAAGTACAACATCGGGAGAGTGCCGCTTTACCTTCCGCACGGCATCTTCCCCATCAGCGGCGGTATCGACAACCTCTATCGACCTGTCCGCCTCTAAAATGTGCGTCAGGGATTTCCTCATAAAACTGGAATCATCAACAACCAGTACTTTAACCAACAGAACACCATCCTATCTTAAAAACATAGAGCGGCGAGCCTCAGGCAAATAATCAGGCCGCACTGCCTACGTTTTTCATTCATCAACTATCGCTGCCCAACACCCTTCTGATCTCATCGACAATCTCTGTCTGCTTGAAAGGTTTTCTTATGTATCCCGAGGCACCAAAGTTGAAAGCCTCCTCTTGTTTCTCTTCCTGGCCCAGGGCGGTCACCATAATGACTTTTGCTCCTGAGTCCTCTTTCTTAATTGACTTTAATGCCGTAAGCCCGTCCATTCCGCTCATCAAGATATCCAGAGTCACAATATCAGGCTTGAGTTCTCTGGTTAGCTTTAGAGCCTCTTGACCTTCCTTGGCCATACCAACGACACTGTGCCCGGCACCCTCGACAATGTATTTCAAGGAACCCCTCATGAAAGCAGCGTCATCTACAATCAGTATTTTTGCCACTATCCCGTCCTCCTTTTTGTCCGTCTATTTACCGTATTTGTCGCCTTCCCAGCGGCTATCTTTTTGCTTTCGGCTAGCTCCGGAGCTTCCTCGGCTTTATCCGCCATTTGATCGGTTTTGGCTGCCTCCGGAGCTTCTTTAGCTTTATCCGTCATTTCCTTGCTTTCGGCTGGCTCCGGTGCTTCTTCGGCTTTTTCCATCATTTGGTTGATTTCGCCCAGCTCAATCAACTCACTACTGGTCAACACCTTGTCCACGTCTAGCAAAATAACTAGCCTGTTGTCCAGCATCCCCACACCAGTCATATAGTCTTTTGATGCTGATGTGGTGGTTGATTCAGGCAGTTTCTGCACTTTCTCATCCGGAATTTTGATGACTTCCTCCACGGAGTCGACAATAATTCCGATGGGAAATGTGTCCAGTTCCACCACAATGACACGGGTATCCTCATCGTGTTCCTTCGGTTCAAACCCGAGTCTCTTGCGGAAATTGATGACCGAAGCCAGCCGTCCACGCAGGTTCATAATCCCCTCAATATATGATGGGGCGCTGGGCACCTCTGTTGTCGGTAGCACCCTACTAATCTCCTGAACCCGCACTGCTTGAATACCAAATTCCTGTGACCTGACGGTAAAGACGAGGTTTTCGTCCTGTTCTAACTCTTCCTCTTCAATCTCATCTGTGACAACTTCACTTACCATGGTTCGACCTCCCTAATCTGTAATACCTAACATATTCAAGACTGTGCCTTGTCAGGTGTTTTCGCCTTTCTCTTTGCTGCGCTCCTTGCTTTCCTTGGGGCTACCGCTGGTGCCAGTTCAGCTGAAACGACTTCTCCGATATCAAAGCGCCCGACTGTCTGCCGAAACCTTTCAGACATTTCTGCCAGTGTTTGCGATGTGGCCGCCAGTTCCTGCATGCTTGAGCTCAGGGTCTTGGTACTCTCTACCAATTGTGCACCGCTGGTTGATGTGTCAGCAGCAATGCCGCTTATCTTGTCCAGGCTCTGTGAGACCGTATCGATGCTATTCTTCTGCTGACCAGCTGCCACCGAGATTTCTTGAGCTTCTTTAGTAGTCTCTCCAACTGAACGGTTAATCTCCGAGAGCGCTTCTGATGTCTGCTCAGTCGAACGCCTTCCCGTTTCAACGTTTTCTGCCATGGTGTTAATCGTGGTGACAGTTCCTTCAGTCTCTTTCAGGATAGACTGAACCAGGTCTGATATGTTTTTAGCCTGGTTTTTGCTGTCGGCTGACAGGGTCTTCACTTCCTCAGCCACGACTGCGAAGCCCCTGCCTTGTCTTCCGGCACGGACTGCTTCTATTGCTGCGTTAATGGCCAGGATGTTCGTTTGAGTTGCTATGTCTCGAATGATGTCTATGACCTCCCGAATCTGTTCAGTACTCTTGCTGAGCGAATTAATTCTCTCCACAGACTCTTTGGAGCCTTCGAGCATCAGGTCAGTGTTTTTAGTGGTCTCTTCCATGGCCTTGCTACCTTCCGTCGCAGCTTTGTTGGCTGCTTCAGACATTTGTCTCATGTTATCGGCACGAGTTGCAGTATTGGAAGCAGTCTCCCCGACTCCTTCACTTTCTCTGGACGCCTCGGTTATCTGTTGTGCCTGAGTATTAGCACCTTCAGCGATTTGCCCCACTGACGATGACAGCTGCGTAACCATGGCATTCATCTCCTGTCCTGCACTCAGCATATTTTGTGAGATTGCTCCGATATTGGTCCCTGCCTCGGTGAGCTCGGTTACAATCCCTCGCAGGCTCTCCAATGTGCCATTTATGCCATTGACCATAGAGGCAAATTCACCAGCCGCTTCAGCTTCAATCAATCTGGTTAGGTTTCCTTCGCCTACCATAGTCATTACGCTGTTAACATCCCCGATAACTACACTGAGATTATCAACCATTTCGTTGATGGTGTTCTTCAGCTCCAGTATTTCACCCCTGACCTCAACCGTAACCTTCTGTGACAGGTCACCCTTAGCTATGGCGGTGGTCACGTTGGCAATCTCCCTCACCTGGTTGGTTAGATTGCCTGCCAGGGTGTTCACGCTAGCGGTCAGTTCTTGCCAAACACCAGCTACACCCAGTATTTCAGCCTGCCCACCAAGCATGCCCTCGGTGCCGACCTCCCGGGCTACCCTAGTGACTTCAGCAGCAAAGGTGCTCAGTTGGTCAACCATGGTGTTGATGGTGTTCTTAAGCTCCAGGATCTCGCCCATAGCTTCAACAGTAATCTTTCGTGATAGGTCGCCCTGGGCTACGGCAGTGGTTACCTCGGCAATATTCCTCACCTGATTGGTTAGATTTGTTGCCAGCATATTGACGTTATCGGTCAGCTCCTTCCAAGTGCCGGCCACACCAGGCACTCTAGCCTGTGCGCCTAGCTGACCTTCAACGCCGACCTCTCTGGCAACACGGGTTACCTCCGAACCAAAGGCACCGAGCTGGTCAACCATGTTGTTGATAGTATTCTTCAGCTCCAGTATCTCGCCCATGGCCTCAACGGTAATCTTACGTGTCAGGTCACCCTGGGCTACGGCAGTGGTTACCTCGGCAATATCCCTCACCTGGTTGGTCAGGTTAGCTGCCATGGCATTGACGTTATCGGTCAGGTCTTTCCAGGTGCCGGCCACGCCAGTCACCTCAGCCTGTCCGCCGAGTTGCCCTTCAATGCCCACCTCCCGGGCGACACGGGTTACCTCAGCGGCAAAGGCACCGAGCTGGTCAACCATGGTGTTGATGGTATCTTTCAACTGTAGGATCTCACCCATAGCCTCAACCGTGATCTTACGCGACAGGTCACCCTGCGCGACGGCGGTAGTTACCTCGGCGATATTCCTCACCTGGCTGGTCAGATTACTCGCCATGGCATTTACATTGTCAGTCAGGTCTTTCCAGGTACCGGCAACACCGGTTACTTCAGCCTGGCCACCCAACTGACCTTCGGTGCCTACCTCCCTGGCAACCCTGGTTACTTCTGAGGCAAAAGCGCCAAGTTGGTCCACCATGGTGTTGATGGTGTTTTTAAGCTGTGCTATCTCACCCATGGCCTCAACCGTGATCTTACGCGAGAGGTCACCCTGCGCAACGGCCGTGGTTACCTCCGCGATGTTCCTCACCTGGCTGGTTAGATTGCCTGCCAGCATGTTTACATTGTCAGTCAGGTCTTTCCAGGTGCCACCAACACCTTTGACTTCAGCCTGACCACCTAGTTTGCCTTCGGTGCCTACCTCTCGGGCGACACGGGTTACCTCAGCGGCAAAGGAGTTAAGCTGGTCTACCATGGTGTTGATGGTGTTCTTAAGCTCTAGTATTTCACCCATGGCCTCAACCGTTATCTTACGCGACAGGTCACCCTGCGCAACGGCCGTGGTTACCTCGGCGATGTTCCTCACCTGGCTGGTTAGATTACTCGCCAGCATGTTTACATTGTCAGTCAGGTCTTTCCAGGTGCCGCTAACACCTGCCACATCAGCCTGACCGCCGAGCTTGCCTTCGGTACCTACTTCCCTGGCAACCCTGGTTACTTCTGAGGCAAAAGCGCCAAGTTGTTCCACCATGGTGTTGATGGTGTTCTTAAGCTCCAGTATTTCACCCATGGCCTCAACCGTGATCTTACGCGAGAGGTCACCCTGCGCAACGGCCGTGGTTACCTCGGCGATGTTCCTCACCTGGCTGGTTAGATTACTCGCCAGCATGTTTACATTGTCAGTCAGGTCTTTCCAGGTGCCGCCAACGCCCTTGACTTCAGCCTGACCGCCGAGCTTGCCTTCGGTACCTACTTCCCTGGCAACCCTGGTTACTTCTGAGGCAAAAGCGCCAAGTTGTTCCACCATGGTGTTGATGGTGTTCTTAAGCTCCAGTATTTCACCCATAGCCTCAACCGTGATCTTACGCGAGAGGTCACCCTGCGCAACGGCTGTGGTTACCTCCGCGATGTTCCTCACCTGACTGGTTAGATTACTCGCCAGCATGTTTACATTGTCAGTCAGGTCTTTCCAGGTACCGCCAACACCCTCGACTTCAGCTTGACCGCCGAGCTTACCTTCAGTGCCTACCTCTTTGGCAACCCTGGTTACCTCAGCGGCGAAGGTATTGAGTTGGTCAACCATGTTGTTAGTTATTGTTGCTATTCGTAAGAACTCACCCTTTATCGCAACTCCTTCAACCTCGAGCTGCATCTTCTGCGACAGATCGCCCTCAGCTACCGCAGTGACGACGCGGGCGACTTCAGCGGTAGGTTGCGCCAAATTATTGATGAGGGCATTTACTGAATCAATCTGACTTGCCCACATACCGGTGACTGCTCCCGGCGAAGCACGTTCTGTCAACTTACCCTCTTCACCAACAATCTTACTAACCCGAATAATCTCGTTCGCGGTGCCTTCGTTCAAGCTGACGACATCATTGAACACCTTAGCTATTTCGCCCATCACTCCATTCTTTCCTGTCGGCAGTCGGACTGAGAAATCACCTTGTTTGAAAGCCCTAAGTGCCTCCAGTAATAATCCCAGTCGGGCGTTGCCATCACTACCCGGCGCGATGGCCTCCTTTTTCTCCTCCACCACACTCTCGTCTGGCGGTCGTTCATCGGCATCTTGCTCTTCAAAAAACACCGACCGACTTGGTCTACGTTCCTTCGTTTTCTCAGCCATTTTGTATTCCTCCTTTATCAAATGTATTTTGAATCTGGTTTCTTTTCGGTATTGGTACTTATACTCTTGGTGATTTCTGCATACGCCCTCCCAACTCGGCTCCTAGGAGCGTAGTGCGATATGGGCACTCCCTGTCGCTGTGTCTCGTAGATTTCTATAGAGTCCGGGACTACAAACAATGTGTCAAACATTTCTCGCAGTCTTGTCTCAACCTCTTGTGATGGATTGCGTTTGCGAAGTATTCTTGAGAATACATCGGGTTTGGCATATCTAATCAAGACTGCCGTGATTCGATTGATAGGGTGTCCAGCCATCCGCTTGATATCACGGAAAGATGTTTTAAGATTGTCTAGGGCTTCCAGAGAGAAGATACCTGGGTCGACTGGCACTACCACCTGATCAGCTGCGCATAGGCCGTTAATCGTCAACAGACCCGAGCCAGGCAGCAAATCAATTAGTATGTAATCATATAAAGGTCTTACTTTTTCCAGAACTCGGTTCAAGATACTGGCCCTATTTCTGGCATGCTGTATCAAGACCTCCGCCACAGCTAAATCCAATTCCGAGGGTGCGACGTGGAGGTTCCCTACATCAGTCTCCAGTATCACCTGGGTGATCGGCACACCCTCATAGCCGTCACACTGGTCTAAAACCGCGTCGTACATAGAGTATTTCAGTGTCACCGTATCAATACCCAAACCTGATGTGGCATTGGCTTGAGGATCAAAATCTACCACCAGCACCTTATTGCCGCTTTTCGCTAAATAGCCAGCGATGCTCAGGCAAGAAGTGGTTTTCCCTGTGCCACCCTTGTGATTAGCGAAGACAATACATTCTGCTGCTTTTTCCATTTTCTTAGCTTGCCCCTTTTCTTGTTTCTTCAAGAGGTCTCCTTCTCCTACTGACCTTGGTAGCTTCAGATTTGATTCGGTTTATATCGTCCTCGGTAAATAGCCTCCACCCTTTTCTATCCCTACTCATTATATTTTTGCACTTCGATTCTCATGGTTTGTGCTTTAACCTTATTCAACTCGTTCTCGGTAAATATCCTCCATCCTCTACTGTTTTTGCGTGTTTCTTCGAACATGCCTAGTCTAAGCCATCGGAACAGTGTGGGGCGGCTAATACCCGCCTCCTCGCATATCTCCGAGGTAGTGTAATAAACCTTACCATCTATTTTTGTCGGCATAATCCAATCCTCTTCAATGAGATTGACACTGTTAATTATGAATCAGTCCACTCACAACCACATCACAAAATACCGGTAAGACCTCACAGGAATGTCACAATTTGTCTTATTGCCATGATTGCCGAACTATAATGCCAGATGACCATATTAAGGCATTATTATTGCCTACTGCCAATAGCCTATAAGTACTAATTTGATTAGTCTATATGTACTAGGTTCAATCCGCATTGAACGTAATCGAGGGAGTGGAGCTACCAGCGGCAAATTGTCACCGTAATTAGTGTGAGGGAATTAAGGATAACCCTCTTTGTCGAAGGGTAACGGTGGGACTCTGTATGGTCTTGCAGAAATGACTTTTGGCACACTCCCTGGCTCTGCCTGACCTGACCCCCAAAAACTGGTCCAGTTATAATGTTAGTCTGAAGGCTAGAAGGGGGGGCATAATGGTCAGAATGACCTACAGACCGGAACAGATCATCAACAAGCTGAGGGAAGCCCAATTTTGATGAAGATATACAGTTTTGACTGTACGAAGGTCATTAGACAGGAAAGGTATTTAGAGAAGAAAGTGACTCGAGTTCCATAATACAAGTGCAGTATAAGATACACATAATACAGAATTGGTTGTAAGTGCCACGCGAGGATACTTTTGGTATAAACGCCAAAGCATCAGGACGCAAAAGATTACGCCGACCGCCTTAAATATGAAAAACGCAGGTTGTCCGACTAAATTCGCTAGAAAAGGATTTAGTTCTCTAGCCAAGTCTAATTCAACGAGAAAGTGAGTCACGACACTATCGGCCGTATTTAACACAATTAAAGAAAAAAGAAGTTTTTTCAAATTTCAATTCCCGGTGGGTATCTATTCGTACAACTAATGTATCTTTGCTATACATTTTACCGGGCCAGATTTGAAAATATCATAAAGTGAATGTAAAGATTTTGTTAAAAATCGTGGTAGGAAGCAATGCCATAGTGACCTAGGACTCTCCTTGGCTTTCTATAGCAGTAGCCGAAACGCTAATGAGAAATAATGCGGGGATACTAAAAGGATACTGAGAGCTAGGATATTTTATATACTGGTATTTATATAGGCTATAGAAATTCTACGGTATCCAAGGCTAAGCGGAGACATCGGCGTGAATGCGTGGGACCAAAAAGTTCCAGTTAACAATGCGTCATTTTGTTCAACGGGGCATCAGCGGTGGAAGCTGGTTGGGCTCATAACCCAAAGGTCGCTGGTTCGAATCCAGCCCCCGCTACCAAAGGAAATGAATAGAGGCAGATCAAATAAGGTCTGCCTCTAGTTTTGCCCCTGAGGAGGTGACAAGGGTGACTAGGCGGTCAAGTCCTGCTTCAGAACCACTTGATCCACTCATCGTATGTTTGCTTTGATATGAACCTATTATTCAGTGCTGACTTCGCTGCATTGAGTGATCCCTCACGAAGCGTTCTTAGCTCAATGCCCTGTGCCTTAAACACCTGATAGACTTGACCATATGCCGTGAGGTCACTTGTGAGCCAGGTCTCATTCCAAGTAAGTCCCAAGCTATAAGCTAGGTGGTCACGCCAAGTTTTTACGTTACCCACAAAGGTAGTCAGGCCTAACATGACAAGATCCCCATTTGCTGTGGTAGCTATTGACCCCAGAAGTTCATACGGTACACCTAGACCCCGACAAATATCCTTTTTAATAAATAAGAACATCTGTTGTGCATCTGCGCTGGAGCTTAGTAGTTGCTGCATCTGGTCTAGATGCACCGCATTTTGCGTCATTGGCCAGAGGAAGGGGTGTCCAGGCTCTTCCCCCTCAAAGGGGAACCTTCGTGGCATGGGTACTTGAACACTGCCCTGAGTCTCCAGAGTAAACTGCCCTGCCCCACTCACTAGCATGTCCCGCACTCCGCTCTTGATTGATCCAATATCTAGTTTGTCACAACCCTTCCATGAAACCCCCTCTTCATAGAGTTCCACAATGCGCTTGACGAAGGGCCAGTTCTGATAGACCTGCCTGCAAAACTCCTGCTCGTCGTCCAGACTCTTTTTAGCCATTCTTATCATCCTCCTATTTGCATATTACCCCAACTGCCTTAGATTATACATCTACCATAATTTCAAGCAAAATCTATCCCTAATCCTACTCTCTTTATCTGTATACTCATCCCCCTCGCTCCCGAACCCGCAACCACGCAGCATAATATACGCGGCAGGTGAGCGGAATGACACAAAAAGCCATAAAGTATAAAGTTAGATCAATTTCCTGTTATCAAGTCTTGTTAGAGTTACTGGCGAGGTGCAAGTATGCTTCTGGTCTCATTACCACAACATCGAAGTGAGTTCGCAAATCATCAGACAGGCAAATAATCCCCTCATCCCATGTTAGAAATATGTCTCGGTGAAGCAGGTGGTGTGCATGCAGATGATCCCAATCACGCCAGTCTGGCGGCTTCTTTCCACGTTGCCCAGCTAGGGTTTGTGCAGTTGGCCAGAAATCATTAAAGGCTTCATCTCCCAGCATGTCTCTACCCAAGACCCAATAACCTAACCGGGTAACCGAACCAGTCTCATTGATGCCTAGCTCTGGTAACTCATCAATCTTTTGAGCCAACGGGGATAGAGGGACATCTTCACGGATCCTGGCGGTCACAACCAAATCTACTTTGCCTTCCTTTGCGAGGAGCGACAACTTCTCCACAGCTTTACACTTGGCTTGGTTTTTCCAATATTCGAGTAATAGGTTTGTGTCTAGCGTAAGTCTTGGAACGTTCATGATACACTCAACTCTTGCCTCTTGTCATTCACCACTTTAGCCCTACTGACTATATGAACACTTTAGACACAGCTCTTCCCTTTGTCAAACACATGAGGTGCCCCAGTATTTCCTATCCCGGCTATGGTTGACAAATAGCCACGTAGTTATTAATTACTTTGCCATGATCTTAAATGTTAGCAGTGTATAATATACATAAAAACAATTAAGGATGGAGCGGGTGAAAATGGACGAAGAGACAAAACGGGAGCTTTTTCAACGAACGCAAACCGCCAACTCGATAAAACAGGAGCTCGAGCAGACTTTGTCAGAGCGAGTAGAACGTTATTTACAAGTAAAACCTCATGAAATTATCCCCAATGCACCTTTTGCTGTACCATCAGCAGAGTGCAGTTTATTGTTTCGAGATGGTCATTTCTATGCTTGTATAGCACTTGTTCAAGCCGTAGCTGAAGCTATAGTAAGGTATGTCTGCGATATAGACTTCCGCAAGCATGGTAAAGTCTTTGAGAAAAATGTAGAAAAGCTTCATACAAGGAAGTTTATTGATGATAAACTACAAGAAACTCTGCTCAAAATATGGGAGAAAAGAGATGACTACCATCATCTGAATTCTAGTGTGAAATCTGATAGAGATACCTTGGAAAAACTAGCCAAGGAGAAAGCTTGTCTTCTGGTTGAGATCGAAAGTGAAATATTCAAATTTAGCTTTGGCAATGATGGCAGTATCATCCCAAAGTACCCCAAATATTGGAAGATCAGAGGTAATCAAGCAGAGGTATTTCTTAGGCTAGAGCCATAACTATAAACCATGAGATGATTACCTTGCCCCCCACTAGTCCAGTAACCCATAATGTTAAGCACCACACATTTCATCTTCTTGTTTAATTTTGGCGTGACTTTTAATCCTCCGGTTCAGCCAAATCTACCCAGCGGTCACCCAGGATTAGATCACGTTTAGTTCTATAAGGTCTAGCTAACCCTTCTGAAATCCTATACTCTCGGAAGTGACGCTCACGCTTGTCACTTAACTGGATACCGACTATTTTTCCTGTCGGTACACGCCGGGTAAGATTTTTCACTCTGGCAACTTTATTCTCAATCTCAGATAAGGCATGTTCGAGCGAAACTAATTTAGTATTTAGCTGACTAATTGAAGCGCAATTACTTTGGACTGACTCCTGGACATGTTTCACGGTTTTCGATAGCTCATATAACTGGTTGGTTGTAGTCGTAACCCGGCCTTCTATTTTCGAAAATCTATTCTCGCACGATTCACGGTTCTCGTGTACGGTAATGGCTAACATTTTATGTGTATTCGCTATCTCATTCTGAAGTAACTCGGATTTTTCCGTTAGCTCGGCTGCTACAGTCTCCATTGTCTCTCTAGAAACGTATTCAGATTTCAGTTGTTCAGTCAATTTACTGAGTTGCTCAGTAAGCGGTCTATCAGAAATATCGAGTAGCTTCTCTAGTTCGTCCGTTTCTCTAACTCCAGTAATATGCTCCAACTTAGTAAATCTATCCTCCAGCTGGCTCAGCCTTTGCTCAGTAGTTACTTGAGTACCCAAATTTGAACTCGGTAGCTGCTGAGCAGCTTGCTGAGCTGTTGGCTGTCCGAAGCCACCGACGGTGTCGGCGTGAACGAAATTTTTGTGTCCTCTGAGTCCCTGTGTGGTTCGCATTGCCTTTCCACATAGTTCACACTGGATCATTTTCAACTCCTTTCTGACTGGATACCTACTCTAGCACTGGTCTCCATAACCTTTAATACTTCGGGATATCGGTAGTACCAGATTTGGAATCCGCCGTTATCGTTTAATAAAGATGAGTATACGAGTATCCCTCCGCTTCTAACGATTTTTCTAACGAACTTAAGGGGACCGGATGGTATTATCGGGACTATCAGGTACGAAATGTAACTCTTGGTTAGGACTGGATGATACTCTTCGTGAGTCTGAGGGACTGAGTGGGACAGAGGGCCTCTGTCTTTTAATCAGGGTGTCACAGGTTCGAGACCTGTACGGCCTACCAAAGCTGGAAGGCTTTCCCTGCCGGGGAGTTTTGAAAAGAATCAGGGTGTCAAGACACTAGGTCCACCGACACCCTGATTTTATTGCGTTTATAGCAAAATATCAAATTATATATATATTTTATTTTTTAGTAATAATGAGCAGCGGTTTCGTAATCTCGAGCCCAAAGTGCCGTTCCATAGTGTCCCATATCGTCTGGTGCTGTTTACTTGCGACGAAAACCACGATCGGTCTGGTGAGCTGTAACCAGGTGTGGTGGGACGTTAGCGTCAAACCCGACGTCAAAACCAGCTACGGCTAGACGGGGAGATTGAGCAGAGTCGATCTCTCCCTGAAACAATGCTGGGATGGCTTGAACTAGCTTTGCTTGAGACCGCGGTATTTTAAACAGGATAGTCACTTGTGCCAAATAAATATTACAGATTCATAACAATTCAAAAAAAGATGCCGGCGAAGAAAAACTTAGCAAATTCATGGACGTTTATCAATAACGGAGCCATATCCTAAAAAACTATATTACTTCTATAGGTTCTTTGCTCATCGGTCCTTTTACTCGCATCTCTGACGAAACCTTTTGCCACTTATTTCGTTATAATTAATAGGAGGTGTTATATTGAAAAAAAAGATTGTTGGGATACTGGTTACTCTAGTCTTAACTATGACCATAATTCCGGCGGTGATTGTTTCGG
>Ga0209979_1002381_pt1 | contig 18137 bp, 15 predicted proteins | sample AnhtaG_FD_183114 | JGI IMG/M metagenome (GOLD analysis project Ga0209979, IMG submission 183114) | Deep subsurface microbial communities from Anholt, Denmark to uncover new lineages of life (NeLLi) - Anholt_01485 metaG (SPAdes) (version 2) | ecosystem: Environmental > Aquatic > Marine > Oceanic...
CCCCCCTGGCCAGCTCATTCCAGACGATTACCATGGCGATACAGCGTGCCAGACCAATCATAATCAAGCCCACCATGTACTCCGGATAGCCTCGCAGAAAGATGACCGCCAGGAGAAACATCAGAATGGGGCCTATAATCCAGTTCTGAATTAGCGATAGCCCCAGAACCTTAAAGTCCCGGAAAACATCACCAAGCTCTTCATACTTCACCTTGGCAAGAGGGGGATACATCATCAGAATCAGGCCGACCGCAATTGGGATGGAAGTTGTGCCAACCTGAAAGCTGGTGATGACCTCTACGACCCTCGGAGCCAAATATCCCAAGCCAATGCCGAAGGCCATCCCCAGAAATATCCACAGGGTCAGAAAACGGTCCAGAAATGAAAGTTGCTTTGTTGGGGGTTTTTTCATGATGACTCTTTTCTCTGGAGGAGTAACGGATATTCGTCAAATCCGAATCGGCGCTATACTCTCATGTCTTAGGAGCTCTCTCCCTTCTCTGGCGTAGCCGACTGGCGATGGCACCTTCTCATTCCTCCCCCGACTGCTGCAAAGCCTTCCTTATCTGCTGCGCCGAAATGATTCCCACCAGCCTAGCAGTTTCTATCCCTTCACTGTCGAAGATCACCAGGGTGGGGATCACCTTCACCTCGAAACGCTTCTCCAAGATCTCCTCCTCAAAGATATCGACTTTCACAAGATCATACCTCCCCGACCCACTTGCGGAGTCCGAAACTGCAAAAACGGAGTCGCAGGCGGCAGAGGCCCTCCGGCATCTCTCCAGAGCGCACTTGCAGGCAACGCTCGAGAAAAAAAGGGCAGCGGTCGGCTGGCCTTTGCGGGGAAAGTCCCAGACAAAGGGATTAGTCCCACCCTGCTGACAAGAGCCTAGATCACAATCCCAGAGACTCAAAGCTGGCAGCAAGAGGATCAGAAGTCTGAGAATGGTTCTTGCTCTCATAGAAACTCTGAGTTAAGCCATCAGACCGAAGAGGATCCCGATAAAAGTGGCAAAGAGGACTACCAGAAAAACATAAGCACCGGTCTTTTTCAACCCCATAATCCTCCCGATCACAATCATATTCGGTAGCGACAAAGAGGGCCCCGCCAGAAGGAGAGCCAGCGCCGGCCCTCTCCCCATCCCCAGCTCCGTTAGAGCCTTGATTATCGGGACTTCCGTCAGAGTAGAGAAGTACATCAAGGCTCCGAAGACCGAGGCGGTGAAGTTGGACCTGAAGCTATTGCCTCCCAGCCAAGTGCCAACGACATCCGATGGTAAGAGAGCTTTCACCATCCCGGCCACGAACACCCCCGCAAGGAGGACCGGGATAATCCGCTTCGTCAGCCACCAGGTCTCCCCCAGCCATTCTTTGATCTCCTCCGCTCCATACCAGTAACGGAGTACCACCAGGAGAACTGCGACGAAAGCAATCGCTAGAGCCCACAATTTCGCCGCTCCGGTGATCAATATTCCCAGCATCACTGCAAAAAAGACAATTGTTTTCCAGAGGGGCCTGGATTCCTCAACCACTCCAGCGGCAACAGCAACCTCCCCGCTCGGATTACCTTTAACCTGAGGGAACAACATTGCCATTATCAAGCCGATGACGATTGAGAAAAGTATGGCAAAAACCGCCCGCGCCAATCCCAGGTCAAACCCCAACAATCGAGCAGTGTAAACGATTGCCAGAATATTTATTGCCGGTCCCGCGTACAGAAAGGCGATTGCCGGTCCGATGCCGGCACCCCTTTTGTTGATTCCCGCAAAGAGGGGAAGAATGGTACAGGAGCAGACCGCCAGGATCGCCCCGGAGACCGAGGCAACAGAATAGGATAAAACCTTTTTGGCTCCGGCTCCGAAATACTTGATTATCCCTGCCTGGGAGACGAAGACCGCAATTCCCCCGGCGATGAAAAAGGCCGGCACCAGACAGCTCAGAACGTGTCCGGAGAGGTATTCAAGCAGAGCTTGTAGTCCACTCTCTATGATATACATCGATTACCTTTCGGAGGTCGACATAAATGATTATATGAGCAAAAATTCATCATTCTCCCCAAAAAAACTACACCATCTCCAGAATCTTGGAGCGATTCTCAATCTCTCTCTTTATTATCCTGGTAGAGAGATCCAGAAGCTTGAAGATGCGGGGATCGCTCACTTTGTAATAGACGCTTACCCCCTCCTTACGGCTTTCTAAGATCCCCGCCTCCTTCAAGGCTTTAAGATGCCTTGAGAGATTGGACTGTTCCAACTCCAGAGCCGGAAAGATTTCACAGACGCAGCGTTCTCCCGATCTCAAGAATTCGACGATCTTCACCCGATTGGGATGACCCAGAGCGGCTAATACCTCCGCCTGTAGTCTTTGCAATTCCTCTTTCATTCAATGACTCTATGACCAATTCCTCATATAATATAGTAATCGACAAAGAAGCTGTCAAGCAAAATCTTTTGCCATTGAATAACGATTTCATCCTCAGCTAAACTCCACAGCAGGACGAAAGATGGTATCAGACAGAATCAATCTCCGTCCAAAACCTGCCTTATTTCAAAACAGCTTGACATTCAAATCGACGATAATAAATTTACGCGGTCTGACGATAGACTATGAAAGAAGCAGGAGTGATTAACAGATGCCCAAATTTCTGACCAGCGTTAAGAATCACCTTCTGGCGGGTGTTGTTTTCACGGTGATTTCCATAGTCTACCTTAACGTTGTAACCGTGGTCAAGTTCTACCTTGCGGGCGGTGACTTCACAAGACAGCCGGCCACCGACAAGGTTTATGCCATCTTTCAGATTGTGAAGGGGAATTCCTGGCCCTTTGCGCTGGTCGGTCTGCTGATGACTCTATTTCTGCTTATCATCTTCCGTCGATTTCATTCTTTGAAAAGTAAAGTCGTCTACTGCCACCTTGGCCTGTTTCTCATTCTGGGGTTAATCATACAGACGCACCAGTTGGTCCACAGTGGTCTTTTCCCCGAGACCAAGAGCTTCGGGTTCTATGTAGTTGCGCTAATCCTAGCCTTGGTGGCCTTCGCGATCTATCATCTCAGCTCCAGAGCCGCTTTTCTGATTCTGGAAAAGACCAACCCCAGCTCGAAGTTGTCCTTGATAGGGATAACCATCGCCGTCATCGCCCTGATTTTTCTCTTCAAAGGTCAATTTGGCCAAGCCACTACTTCGAGCGGTGAAGACTACAACGTCCTTCTGTTGACGGTCGACACCCTGCGGAAAGACCATCTCTCCTACGACGGCTACCTCCGTCCCACCTCCCCGTACCTGGATGAATTCTCCCAGGAGGGGGTGAGTTTTGAGAACGCCTATTCCACCACCTCTCACACCCTCCCCTCCTTGGCTTCGATAATTACCGCTAAGTATCCGATGCACCACGGGGTTCGCAATAACGCCGCCTACGCTCTGGCGGACACAAACCTCACCATCGCGGAGGTGTTCAGAAAACATGGTTACATAACCGGTGCCATCGTCGAGAACGGCGCCTTGAGGCCCAGCCGCAACTACCACCAGGGATTTGACTATTACGGGGAAGCATACTACGTCTCCAGCCTGAAATACGACATCCCCGGGCTGATAATGCTCAATAAAATCTCCAAACTCTTCGGTGAGAAGCTGTTCATATATCCTGGCGGAGAGGCCTATCACAGCACCAATATGGCCATCAGATTTCTCAAGAAGAACAACGACAAGAAGTTCTTCTGCTGGGTGCATTATATCGACCCCCATCTTCCCTATGCTCCCCCTCGAGGGTATGACAGCAAATTCTGCAAGAGGCAAAAGAGGTTCGTGGCTGACAACTTCACCATCGGCAAGGACCTGAGAAAATACGAACTCAACCTGCCTCCCTCCCGGGGAGTGGTTGAGAAGATAAATGCCCTCTACGATGGAGACGTTCTATACAACGATTACCAGATCGGTCGCCTGCTTGAGGCTCTGGAGAACATGAACCTAACCTCCAAGACCTTGATCATTTTCTCCTCCGACCACGGTGAAAGCTTGGGGGACCATTACTACTACGTTGGACACGGACGTTTGGTGTACAACGCTAACATCGCGGTGCCGCTGGTGATAAGGTTCCCCGACCTTCGTCATAAGGGAATCATCAAGGAACCGGTCAGCAATGTAAACATCGTGCCCACCATCCTCGATTTCATGGGATGGAACCAGGAGGTTTTCCCCGGCAACATTGATGGCATCTCACTTATGCCCCTCATAAGGGAGGGGAGAAGGGATTACCTCCCCTTGGTTCGCTCTCAGAGCGGAGTTCCCTGGTCGTTTGACCCCAAGCTCTTCGACGAGATAGAGAGGGGCGGGGTCAATCCCCTAAGAACTGTAAAGGCGAAATTGGCTGTCGATACCCGCTACGGGATGGAAGCCTCTCTCCGGGAGCAGATCGAGCTGAGACTGCGGGCCGTCATCAAGGACAACTGGAAGTTGATTTACGTTCCGGTCAAGGACTCCACCTCCCCAACTGGAAGACGTCACTATTACGAGCTGTACGATATAAGCAACGACTGGGGGGAGAGGTATGATCTCAAGGCCAGTGAACCGGAAATCCTCCGAGAGCTGAAAGCGGAGATTGAATCCTGGTGCGCCGCCGACACCGGCAGCTCCATCTTTGCAGAAATTATCGAGATGGATCAGGAGGATCTCGAGGCCCTGAAGGCTTTGGGATATATTCAGTAAATCAAGCTGGCAATGATCCTCTCAAATTCACTCAGTCAAAAATCTCTCAATAAATAGTCATCATAGTCCCTTGGCCAGCTTCTGGTTTTTTCCCCCAGGATCGGACCGTCGCTCACAAATATCCCCGCTGCCTCATCAACTTTCCTTGTCGCAGAGTGCCGTGGGCAGATTTGTCTCTCTTCTGATATGTTGGCCTTTTCGGAAGAAGTCTATGTAAACTGTCTTCTGTAGAATTTTGGGATTGACATGATCTAAGTAGAAAGGGTATATGCAGCTAGAAAGAGAAAGAAAGTCAAGAAGGAGGATATACCCTTATTAGAGAATTAGATTTTGCCGAAGAGAAGATAGGACAGAGATGGCCAAAAGTCGAGGAGTTTTGGGAGTAGGAGCTGCCTTCGCGAGTATCCCAGCCCGCCTCCGGCGGGAAGAAGGGGTTGGAGCGGATGCTGAAGCTTGCCACAATTCCGGCTTGACATTCGGAGGTGATTGGGATAAGTTATTTTTGTGTAACCCTTATTGAAAGATGAGGGAGGCCCGAGATGTCGAAATTCCTGACCAGCGTTAAAAACCATCTTCTTTCAGGTATTGTTTTTACGGTGATTTCGATAGTCCATCTTAACATCGTGACCATCGTCAAGTTTTACCTTGCCGGGGGCGATTTTCCGGGACTGCCAACCACGGATAAGATCTACGCCATTGTTCAGATCCTGAAAGGGAATTCCTGGCCCTTTGCGGTGGTCGGTATAGCAATAACCTTATTTCTGCTTCTGGTCTCCCACAAGTTCCATTCCCTGAGAAACAGAACCATCTATTTCTATCTGGCTCTGTTCTTGGTCTTCGGGTTGATCATCCAAACTCACCAGCTGGCCCACAGCGGTCTTTTCCCCAGCATAAGAAGCTTCGGCTTTTTTGCGGCCTGGCTAATTTTAGCTCTGGTGGCCTTTGGAATCTATTATTTCATCTCTAGAGCCGTCTTTCTAATTCTCGAAAGGACCAACCCCAACTCCAGATTATCCTTGTCGGGAATGGCAATAGTCGCCCTTACGGTCTTGATTTTTCTTTTGAGAGCCCAATTTAGCCAAGCCATCACTTCGAATAGTGAGGGTTACAATGTCCTTCTCGTGACGGTCGACGCCCTGCGGAAGGACCATCTCTCCTACGACGGTTACTTCCGCCTGACCTCTCCAAACCTGGATGAATTTTCCCGGGAGGGGGTAATTTTTGAGAATGCATATTCCACCACCTCTCACACCCTCCCCTCCTTAGCCTCGGTAATAACCGGTAAATATCCGAGGCGCCATGGGGTTCGGAATAACTCCGCTTACGCTTTGGCAGACACGAATTTGACCCTCGCGGAAGTATTTAAGAAACATGGATATGTCACCGGAGCTATTATTGCCAATCGCGCCATGAGACCTAATAGGAATTACAATCAAGGATTCGACTACTATGGAGAATCATACTGTCTCGCCAAACTGAAATACGATCTCCCCGGACTGTTAATGTTTAATAGAATTTCCAAATTTTTTGGTGAAGGGTTGTTCCTATATCCTGGTGGGGAGGCCTATCACACTACCAATCTGACAGTCAAATTCATCAAGAGAAACAAGGAGAGCAGATTTTTCTGCTGGGTGCATTATATGGACCCTCACCTCCCTTACGCTCCCCCTCCGGGGTATGATGACAAATTCTACAAGTGGGGGAAAAAGTTTGGGGTGGACAACTTCACCATCGCCCACCGAAGAAGATACGAGGCCAACCTCCCTCCGACACCGAAGGTGGTGAAGAGACTAAGGGCTCTTTACGATGGTGATGTTTTGTATAGCGATTACCAAATCGGTCGCCTGCTTGAGGCTCTGGAGAACATGAACCTAACCTCCAAGACCTTGATTATCTTCTCCGCCGACCACGGTGAGAGCTTGGCAGACCACTATTATTATGTCGGCCACGGACGACTGGTGTATAATCCGAACATCGCGGTGCCGCTGGTGATAAGGTTCCCTGACCGTCGTCACACCGGAGTCGTCAAAGATCCGGTCAGCAACTTGAATATTATGCCCACGATCTTGGACTTCATAGGCTTAGACCAGGAGACCTTCCCGGGAGGAATTGATGGGGTTTCACTCATGCCCCTGATAAGCGAGGGGAGGCGAGATTACCTCCCCTTGGTGTACTCTCAGAACGGAATCCCGTGGTCCTTCGACCTCAGGCTCTTCGACGAGATAGAGAGGGGCGGGGTCAATCCTCTGAGAACTATGGCGGCAAAACTGGCGGTCGATACCAGGCACGGGATAGAGGCCACTCTCCAGGAAGAGATTGAGCTCAAACTGCGGACGGTCATCAAGGACAACTGGAAGCTGATTTACGTTCCCGTGAAGGACTCTAGCTCTCCAACTGGAAGACGTCATTATTACGAGCTGTATGATATAAGCAGCGACTGGGACGAAAAATATGATTTCATCGACAGCCAGCCGGAGGTCTTTCAGGAGCTGAAGTCGGTGATTGAATCCTGGTGTGCCGCCGACACCGGTCGTAGTATCTTTGCGGAAGTAATCGAGATGGAGCCGGAGGATATCGAAGCCCTGAAGGCTTTAGGATATCTTCAGTAAATCAGAGGATCTATCATCCTCTGAGCCTATCGAGAAACCAACCTCTCAGCAGAATTTGTCAGAATTTGTTGGCCACCTCCTGGGCCACCTCCAATGTGGTGGAGCTTCCTTCCATATCGTAGGTTCTGACTTTTCCATCTTTTATGACTGACGCGATGGCGGCTTCGAGGTTTTCTGCCATCTCCTTTTCTCCCAGCCAATCCAACATCAACTTTGTGGCCAGAAGCATCGCCGTCGGGTTCACCTTGTACTGCCCGGCATATTTCGGGGCAGAGCCGTGGGTGGGCTCGAATAAGGCATAATCGTCCCCGATGTTTCCGGAGGAGGCAAACCCCAAGCCCCCCACCAGTTGAGCGCAGAGGTCGGAGACGATGTCCCCGAACATATTGGAGGTGACTAAAACCCCGTAATCCTCGGGATTTTTCACCAGCCACATGCACATGGCATCGATGTTGGTCTCCCATAGCTCCACGTTCCGATATTCTTTGGCAATCTCTCTGGCGGTTCTGACCATCATCCCGGAGGTCTCCCGGATGACGTTAGGCTTTTCCACCACCGTCACCGACTTGCGATTCTGACTGGCGGCATATTCAAATGCGTCCCGGATGATGTTCTCACACGCCTTCTTAGTCACGATTCTCAGGGAGATAGCCATATCCTCATTCGGCACCTCCGCGAAGCGCCCCATCCGCGGATGAGTCTGATCCAAGATGTCTCTGACCTCCTTCGGGACCGGATGATATTCCACTCCACTGTAAAGGTCCTCAGTGTTCTCCCTGAAGACCACAAGATCGATGTCGTCGCGGTAGTTTAAGGGGTTTCCCGGATAGGCCTTACAGGGTCTCAAGTTAGTGCGCAGATTCAGCTCCTGCCTCAAGCGGACAATCGGGCTCCTGTAACTCAATCCCTTTTCCTTGAGGTGGGGGGAGAGCTCCGCTTCGGCCTCCTCCTTGGGCTTGGAGGTGATCGCTCCGAAAAGACAGCAGTCGGTGTTTTTGAGCAGTGTCAAGGTTCTGTCCGGAAGGGGGTTCCCTTCTTTACACCAGAATTCCCAACCGACATCTCCGTGAATATACTCAGCATCTAAAGCCAGTTTCTCTAAGATGATCTTGGCCGCCTCCATAACGTCGCTCCCAATCCCATCCCCGGGAAGCACCGCGATTTTATAATTAGCCATAAATTCTCTCCAGGTTTCAAGGCTTTCGGACGCTAAATTATACCTGCAAGGGTGGCGTGTCAAGAAAGAAAGGGGTTGACCCCATACGCTCACACCGGAGCTAACAGTTTGCCCGCGATTGCTGGTATTGGATGCCCAGTCACTGTTGGTATCGGACGCCCACGTCCGATACCCAAAAGGTCACGGATGAGGGCATCCGTGACCAACCGTAAGGTCTTCGCTAGGGTGGGGGTTGAACCCCCACCCTTCCACGCGCGGGAGTACAACCTGTGCTTCGAATTTGCGAAGACTGTATGACTTCCTATTGCTCGTTCCCTGTTTCCCGTTTCCTGTTCCCTGTTTCCCGTTTCCTGTTCCCTGTTTCCTGTCTCCTGTTCCCTGACCTCGTTCCCCAGCTCAACGCTTCCGTCTGGTCTTGGTCACCGCCAGCGCAATGATTTTCGATACTTCCCCTTTGACTCGGAGCGGCCTGCAGACCTCATTCAGGGTCGAACCGGAGCGATAAAGATCATCCAGCAAGATCACCCTTTTGCCGCGGAACGGATTCCGGCTCCGGAGAGTGTCCAAGAATCCGCAATAGAAGTTAAAAGCCCCCTCCAACATCTTTTTCCTTTTCTCGAAATCATCGATGTACTTGAGGGGTTTAAGCTCTCTTGTCCTGACGATGGCATTCCCGCGAAATGGAATCCCACACAGCTTGCTCACTTTGCGGGATAGACGTTTCAGAGGCTGAAAGAATCTGAATTGCGTCGGAGGAACAGACAGTACGAAATCGATTTGTCCATCTGACGGCAGAATCTCTTCCCGAATGAAGTTGCTTACTGTCTCTGCTAAAGGGAGCAACTGTTTTCTCTGCTTACGATACTTGAACTCATACAGGGCTTCTCCCAGCTCGGTGCGGGAGGTTTCGAATTGATCGACATCAACGTAGATGCTTGAAATAGTGTGATAGTCAAGGCAGAATCCTACGTCCCAGCTCCCATAAATCCTGACGGGGTTAACTCTCATGCGCCCCCAGGAAAAACTACTTCCTCCCCCTTATCAGCGTATATCTTGACACCCTGAAAAGAGAGCCCGGCTCCACCTCTGATTTGAGCTTCTCCAGGCCCTCTTTGAATTCCTCCTCTGGAACGAGGGCAAGCTCCGGGCGAGTTCTGTTCTCTACCGAGCGGAGAAGATTTAGTCCACTCAGAATTTCCCCTTCCCAGGTTTCGCTTTCCAGACTCCTGAAACCACTTCTCTTCAGCGCTTGCGAGATCCGGTGAATGCCGGGGCGACGCCTCCTTTTGGCTTCGACCAGTGAGGGGAAGTATCTCCCCAAAAACTCCTCCTCGGTCTGCGGGTCGGAACCGGTGACGATGCAGACCTCGCCTCTGTCTTTGAGAACCTGAAGGATCTCCTGCAAACTAAGTTGCCAATCTTTTCCGCCGGAGGCGGATCTGCCTCTGGCACACAAGAAAGAGATGACATCGATCATATACACCAAATCGAAAACCTCTCTGGTGAACGGAAAAGCTTCGCCCGCCGCACGGAGAAGGTTCAAATTCTGATCTTTCTGTTTCTCTTCTTTTAGACCCTCAAAAGAGAGGTCAAGGCCGAAAACAGCCGCACCGGTCAGCTCCTTCATGACGTTGAGGTATTCACCCTTCCCGCACGAGACCTGGAGGATTCTGCTCTGCGGCCCCAGCAGGGATAACCCCAGAACCTTTTCCAGCAACCTTTGTTGAGATCCCTTCATCTCCCAACGGCCAGTAGTGCGGCGGTCGGCATAATCGACCTTGATGGTCAGACCAGGAATCTGTATGTCTGCATGACCGAAAAGCTCATCTTCACGCTCTCCATCTCGGCGTAATCCAGTTCCGAGCCGAGAACGCTGTGCGGAACCAAGAATATCGCCAGCATCAGAATGGAGGCGCCGAGGACGAATGCCCGGGGAGACCTCTTTTTGAAAACGGCAACCGTAGCTACCAACCAACCCGCAAACGCTATCAGGGTCTTATTATCGGTTAAGTCTATCCCGAAGGGGACTCCAGTCCAGAGCTCCCCGAAGGCAAATTCCTGAACGATCGGACCGAAGATGAGTCCACCAAACAATAGCAAGGCGATCGACCACACGGTATATTCTTTCAGGTTCTTGCCTGTTACCACCGCCTGTAAACCGGTACGGGTGGAGACCAGCATCGCCAGGAACATAAAAACAATGTGGGGTATTAAGAACCAGGGTGGAACAGCCCCTTTAAAGCGTATAACGGTGCTTCCCACTTCAGGTAAGGTCACCTCATGACTACCCTCAAACAGTTTTACCCGATACTGCAGTTTCCCGGCAGGGGGTTGATGGGGAAGGTGCCCCACCAGATATTCCTCTTCCCGGTTCATAGGAATGTCGGTCCAGTCATCGTCGGTTTTAAAGCGTTTATAGGACAACGTTCCTTCAACGGACTGATCGGGGGTCTTGATAGCGACCCTGTGATCATCATCCCCACCATGACTGCGTTCTAGTTTGTAGTCAACAGACATCTCTCCCATGGAGGCGTTCCCGCTCAGGGGATGAGTGGGCCCGGTCACCCTCTGATAGACCGCCGATGCGATCGTTATCACAACTGCGATAACCCAGAGAATCACACATCTCGCCATATACTCACTTCTCCAGCTCTACTGCAATCGTCCTTTTGGCCCTCAAATCTAGCTGATCGTGAATGATTATCAAGTACTATTTTCAATACCGTTCGACACAGTCAAATCCCCATTCACTACTGACCACTAACAACTCACCAATTGCCTTTTTCCTTGACTTAAAAGGCACATTTGCTTATTTGTTGCTGAAATTTTAAGGTCGCTTCGAGGAAAACCGAATCTATCGCTGGATGGTAACTGATGCGCTGGACTCAAATCTACATACCCACCCTGCGGGAAGACCCTGCCGAGGCTGAGCTTATAAGTCACAAACTCCTGTTGCGGGCAGGCTTTATGAGAAAAGTCACCGCTGGCGTTTACAACTATCTCCCCCTGATGCAGCGGGTGTTGCACAAGATTTCCAACATCACCAGGGAGGAGATGGATAGAGCCGGGGCGCTGGAGGTGACCATGCCGGTCTTGCACCCCGCGGAGGTCTGGCAGGCCAGCGGGCGCTGGGAGGTGGTCGGGAAAGAGCAGATGCGTCTGAAGGATCGCCACCAGCGAGATCTGGTCTTAGGTGGCACCCACGAGGAGATAATCACCACCCTCATTAAGGGGGAACTTCGCTCCTATCGGCAATTGCCTCTCAACATGTATCAAATTCAGGTGAAGTTCCGGGATGAGATTCGCCCCCGCTTCGGACTCATGCGCGGCCGCGAATTCATAATGAAGGACGCGTACTCCTTCGACCGCGACGAGGAGGGTTTAAAGATTGCCTATCAGAAGATGGTGGATGCATATTTCAAGATCTTTCGCCGCTGCGGCTTCGATATCCGCAAGGTGGAATCCGACACCGGCCAGATGGGCGGCACCGGTGCCCACGAATTCATGGTTGTGGTCGACACCGAGGGAGGCGAAAACACCATCTTCTACTGCGACAAGTGCGAGTATGCCGCCAATCAGGACAAGGCCAGCTTCATCTCTGATCAGCCGGACGAGAGGGAGAATGAGAAACTCCCCTTAGAAGAGGTTCACACTCCCGACAGAAAGACCATCGAAGAAGTGACAGACTTTTTGAAGCTGCCTGCTGAAAGACTGGTGAAGACCCTTCTTTACAGAGCCGACGAGCGGATCGTTGCGGCTTTGATCCGGGGCGACCGCCAGATCAACGAAATCAAGCTGAAAAACGAGACCAGATGCCTGGAACTGGAGATGGCCGATGCCCCAACGGTCCAATCCATTACCGGGTCGGAAGTGGGCTTCGCCGGTCCCTGTGATTTGAAGGGAGTGAGATTCCTTGTGGACGAAGAGGTCAGCAAGATGGCAAACTTCGTGACTGGCGCGAACAAAACCGATTACCATTACAAGAATGTCAACGCTGGACGAGACTTCCGGGTGGATCACATCACCGATTTGAAGCTGGCGGAGGGGGGAGAGAGATGTCCGCGCTGTGAAAAGGGAAGTCTGAAGACCGATCGTGGCATCGAGGTCGGCAACACCTTTATGTTGGGCACCAAATATTCTGAGGCTTTGAAGGCCTATTTCGTGGACGCCGATGGGCACGATAAACCTTTTGTCATGGGCTCTTACGGGGTGGGAATAACCAGAACTGCCCAGGCGGCGGTGGAGCGCTTCAACGACAAATACGGAATCATCTGGCCGAAGTCGATTGCCCCCTTCGGGATTGTCATCACCCCCACCAATTACCAGGATGAGAAGTTAAAAGAGGTCGCCGACCGATTGCACGGCGAGCTGGAGCAGAAGGGGCTGGAGGTCATATTGGACGACCGCGACGAGAGGGCCGGGGTCAAGTTCAACGATGCCGACCTGATCGGCTTCCCTCTGAGGGTGACGGTCGGAGAAAGGGGACTGTCCAAAGGGCAGGTGGAGGTCAAAGTCCGGCGCACGGGGGAGGTCACCAGCGTGGATTTGGACCCAGCCGCAGACAAAATCGCCGAAATCTACGACCGAATAGATTAGAGGGAACGACCGACATATGAGCTTTGACGAGTTCGAGAGTTGGCTAGAAACTCTGGACATTCTTGACGACCCTGAATGGGTAAGGGCTTTAAATCAAGCGCAAAAAGAGGTCATGTGTGGGAAATTGTTATCTTTCGAGGAAGTGGTGGGTCGAAAGCAAAGTGGTATTAAGAACTGATTCTCGGATTGAGAATTAGTATATAGGATAAAGTTCATTCCCAGCGCCCACAGAGATTGTAAATCCTATTATACATATAGTATCATTACTAATATTTTATCGTTGACCAGTTGACTTAATCAATATGATATACTTAAATACGAAGGGGAATAGCATCTAACGCCACCGTAGCTCAGTTGGTAGAGCAGCTGATTCGTAATCAGCAGGTCAGCGGTTCGACCCCGCTCGGTGGCTTTTATTTACACCGAGTTAGAGGAACTGGGGCAGAGAGTTGTTGGTCAAGCAAAGCTGTCGAGAATGTGATATTCTTTTGGTCGAAGCAGTTGCATGGTGCAAGGTTAGCCAAACGAGAACTCGAAGAACGAACTGCCTCAGCGCATTAAGCGAGGGCATGCCAAAGGAATAATCAAGCATGTAGCCAAGGACATGGAGATGTGTTTGAGTCCCTCGAAAAAGGGTTCGATGACCAATCCTAAGGATTAACCTTTGTGTGACGCACGGCTTCCGCTGGGTTCGGTTGTGGCCAGCGTCTGGAGATCCAACTCGTGGTATGCGACCCGAAAGCCTGATGGGGTGACTATTTCGATGGGAACAGCGTTGTAATCCGGGCCAAGCTTAGGAATAAATGGCATCGTTTCTACCCAATCCGCGAAGTGTTGCAGCGTACATCCTTCACGGATCTTCTTGATAGCCAGTTTCCAGGGTGCAAATCCGTATTGGTCTCGAGGAATCCGTGATGTACCAACGAAATTCCGGATGATCAGCCCACTTGACCAGTTCTGAATCTCAGGCTCTTTCTTAAGGTTGAACGCCCTCTTCACGATAGCCCCCCCGCCTGATTCAAGCGCAGCTGAGTACTTCGGTAATTTGTTTGCCATGACCTCCTTGCACCTATCCTCTCCCCGATTGATTACTTCCATGAAATCGCCAGGCTCGATGATCCATTTCAGTTCGGCAGCGAAGACACGGCGTTCGCTTGGAGACCAAACAAGAGTGTCGATGTCAGTCTTGCCGCGGGGGCTCTTGATCTTGACATTGGAGCAAGCTCTATAACCTGCCTCCTCAAAGGCTATTACTAGTTCTCCAGCCATCGCAGGTGCAAGGTCTCCGCTTGCACGGGAGAATTCGACCTCGTAGTTCCGGGCCGCGTGTGCACAGAAGTTGCGTTCTAGGGAGCTGGAAAGAAGGAGATATGGGTTGGTAACCAGGACATCACCTCCTACATGTAACAGAGGCGTCAAGGCGATATCAGAGTATTCGAATTGCGGTCATAAATGTGAAATGGCAAGAGTTCCTGGACAACTGCGTCCATAAGTCCAGTGCAGCCAGAAATCAGCGCGACCCAGTCGGTGACGGGCCAAATCATCAGCCACCCTAGTTTGGCGTCCGTGCCTGGGTATGTCAAGCTCACGAGCGCCAAATGGTGAATGCTAAGGAGTACCACGGCGTCCCAAAAGGTCCGCAGCGTCTCAATCTCGGTGCCCTTGAAGGACCACTCATTAGGAAGCTCATAGGTTGGAGTAAGACAGTAACGCACCAGGGGCATGAGTTCCCTCAGATTCCTGAAATTTGGAGAATAGGTTACTGAGCCAGGTACGATCTCGCGATATGTCTGGACGGTCCTATGCGCGAGATCCCGAGCTCTAATACCCAGCTCTGCCATAGCCTCAGAGTTCGTCTTCTCGAGGGAAAGCCGCCGGTCGAGCGCGTCAAATGCCATCCAGTCAACGTTTGGCTTCATCTCAAGGCTGTCACTGGAGAGCCTATCAATCTCGCAGATCCGGTTCCGATATGAAACAAAGGCAAACCAGATTCCTACGTACTGGCAGCCTCTCAAGTAGGCCAAAACGCTCTTCTCAAAGACCCCTTGCTCAATGGTTCGCGGAATACTCACGTACGGTTTTGCTGCGCAACCATGTCCCCAGCGGAGAGCGTGCATAAGCCCGTATTTCGTGAGGTCCAGCGAAAAGCGGTTACGTCCCTCCTTGCGGTTGAGTCTATCCTTAAGGTCTGAGTTGTGAACAAGTAATAGATGCAACGCACCTCGTTCCCATCCCGCGGAGTGTGGAAAGAGAACCTTGTACTCGCCGTCGATTCTCTTTTTCAAGGCCGTCATTTGGTCATCATATTTTCTGCTCACGAATCTTCCTATCCTTAACGCTGCGATGCACTCTCTGTAAATTATGTTCTCGACAGTGCGAAGTGCAAGAGATATATGGTTCCTCCGGAAACTTGTTTCAATGTTCACAAACCCCTCGCTCTCCGGGAAGCATTTTTACTTCTTTACTCAAGCGCTGCGTTCAGATTTGTCAAACAAAAAACCCCGCCGTAGCGGGCCTTGAAGCCAGAATATTCGTTAGAATCACTTGACCAGCAGCATCTTCTTCACATCCCAGAGAACCTGACTCCCACCTCCATCCTGGGCGGTCAACTTGTAGAAATAAAACCCGGAGGAAACTCTGGAAGCATTCCATAGGACAGACCTGTATCCAGCCTGCTGTTTTCCACGGAACAATGTGGCCACTCTCCGGCCCAGAAGGTCGTAAACCTGCAGACGGACATGAGCGTCGGTGGGCAGCTCATTGGTAATCACCAGGTCGGCGGTTCGAATCCGCTCGGTGGCTTTCTTCATCACGGGTAAAAACCTCTTGCTTTATCGGAGACAATCCTTTAGTATTTTTGCACCATGGGGGGGGAGATTCTCTCGATGATTTTTGCAGGGCGGAATCGGGAGGGGATTGAACCGGCAAATGGGCAGAGAGGGAAGGAATGATAAAGGAATTGTTTGCAGAAGTTGTCGGGACTGGCAGCGCGTTGCCCCCCAAAGTGGTGACCAATGTCGATCTGGAAAGGATTGTCGACACCACCGACGAGTGGATCACTACCCGCACCGGAATCAGAGAACGTCATATCGCCGAGGAGGGCGAGGGCGCCTCAATATATGCCTCTCTGGCCGCTGAGAGAGCCTTGGAAGATGCCGGGGTAAGGCCCGAGGAGTTGGACTTCATTCTGGTGGCAACCGTCACCCCGGATACACCCTTCCCCTCCACCTCCTGCATCCTTCAGAAAAACCTTGGGGCTCCCCACGCCGCCTGCATGGATGTGTCCGCGGGCTGTTCCGGCTTCATCTATGGTCTGGTCACCGCAGACAACCTGATCAAGACCGGCAGTTACAAAACCATATTGGTCGTGGGAGTGGAGCTGCTGTCAAAAATAACCGACTGGACTGACCGCGGCACCTGTGTTCTTCTCGCCGACGGCGCTGGAGCGGCAGTGCTTCGAGCCTCCGAGAAAAAGACCGGAATCCTGGGAACCCACCTGGGGAGTGACGGAAGCCTGGGGCACCTCCTGCATATGCCGGGAGGGGGTTCCTTGAACCCCGCCTCCCACCAGACCATCGAGGCCAAATACCATTATCTGAAGATGTCGGGAAACGAGGTCTTCAAACATGCGGTCCAGGTTATGGGCGACATCTCCGAGAAGCTTTTGGACGTAGTTGGCCTCAAACGCGAGGGTATTAGCTTCCTGGTGCCTCATCAGGCCAACCTGCGGATAATCCAGGCCACCGCCAGAAGGCTCAAGCTCCCGATGGACAAGGTCTACGTCAATATCGATCGCTACGGCAACACCTCCTCCGCCACCATTCCAATCGCCCTGGACGAGATCAACCGTCAGGGGTTGGTGAAGCCCGGTGATGTTCTACTGATGGTGGCCTTCGGGGCCGGTTTCACCTGGGGAGTGGCGGCCCTGGAGTGGAGCAAAGAGAACACCCTCTCTTCCTAAGAGCCTCCGAACAAACGCACCCTTATCGATTTCTTTCACAGGGCGAATTTTTTCTGACAGCTTCTGTCAGCCCCTCCTCCTATATTTCCGTCAAGGTATCACCCTCGGGAGGGGGGCTTCCTTTTTTTGAGAGGAAGTCTCTGGGGGAATGACGATTGACGTGGGCGATATAGTCGATTAGTCAGTCTGGTCCTCCCACCCGGCACTAAAAGCAGCCTCTTCAACAGCGAGATTGACCAAGCTAAAAGCCCTGCATACGTCTACTATTCACCATTCACCATTCACCATTCACCATTTACTATTAACTATTGACCGCTTCGCTGGCTTCGTTGAGCAGTTCTCGGGCATGTTTGAGCGAAAGCTCGGTGATCTCCTCTCCAGAGATTATCCGGGCGATCTCTTCCACCCGCTCCTTCTGTGATAGCGGTTTCACCACGGTGATGGTGCGTTTCCCCTTTCCGGTTTTATAGACGCGAAAATGGTTGTCTCCGTATGAGGCGATCTGCTGCAGATGGGTGATGCAGATGATCTGGTGGTCCTCCGAGAGTCTTCTTAGCTTCTTTCCGACCAAAGAGGCAACCTCGCCGCCGATTCCGACATCGACCTCATCGAATATCAAAAGGGGGATGTTATCGACCTTGGCGAGTACCGTCTTCAACGCCAGCATGATCCGCGACATCTCTCCACCGGAGGCGATCTTGGCCAGAGGCTTCAGCGGTTCTCCGGGGTTGGGAGAGATCAAAAACTCGATCTCCTCCAGGCCGTTCTCATCGGCAAAGACCTCCCCTGCCTCGGAGGATAGATCCACAGCTGCAGCTGAACTCGAAATCGGAATGAAGCTGACCTCGAATTTCGTCCCCTTCATTCCCAGCTCTTTTAGTTCATCCTTAACCCTCTGCCTCAGAGTGGCTGCCCCTTTATGCCGTTCTTCGGAGATCTGTTCGCCCAACTTGCGCAGCTCCGCTTTCAGTTGAGAGATCTCCTCCTTCAGGTCTCTGATTCGATCCTGCAGGCTCTCTAACGAGTGCAGTTCTTTTCCGATCTTCTCCCGGTAACTGATGATGGCGCCATACCCCTTGCCGTATTTTTTCC
>Ga0209979_1002382_pt1 | contig 18136 bp, 12 predicted proteins | sample AnhtaG_FD_183114 | JGI IMG/M metagenome (GOLD analysis project Ga0209979, IMG submission 183114) | Deep subsurface microbial communities from Anholt, Denmark to uncover new lineages of life (NeLLi) - Anholt_01485 metaG (SPAdes) (version 2) | ecosystem: Environmental > Aquatic > Marine > Oceanic...
CCATTTGTGATCGCTTAGGTTACCTGAGTCAACCGTTACCTGACAAACCTGACTTTCTTTTATACCGTTTGTTAGGAGGCCTGACTGAAGCAATAAATACCTGCTTTTGGCTTCACAAGGATTTGCTGCGGAAAAGCTTACGAGAAAACCCCTAAGTTTGAGCCTAGTTTTTCTTGACGCCGAGTCTGGGCGTGTGGTATAATACATATCAGCGATATTGTGAAAAGCCGTTGATTGAACTGTTATATAAAAAATGGGGGCAGGATGATAAAAAAATGAAGGAGGTAATAACGTCACGAATCCTGCGGACAATTCCTTTACTGATTGCAGTTTGCCTGGTCAGCATACCTGCCCAGGCCCAATATGGTGGCGGCAGCGGGACGACAGCTTCTGCTGAGACGAACACTTATGTCTTCCTGCCTGGCCAAAGTGCTGTGGTTCAGACTGGTGGAATAGCCGGCGTACATGAAACCTACCCTATTGAAGGACAGTTCCAGTTATTTGTCGATTTCGATGCAGGTACGGCCTTATTCTCTCAGGTCGATGCAAACTTAGTTGACGAAAGCCCTTTTTTGCCTACCGAAAGTTTGGGTGAGCTTTTTAACATGGCCGAACTTCTCGGCACTGTCGTGGATGATACGATAATCGACTTTGTTGGTAAAACCGCGGATGGCATGGAGAGTGACATTCTGCTGACACTGACCTTCAGGGATGATTCGGCTCATTTGACCGGCAGAACGGTTCCGCCACCTAACAGCGCAGACTTTTTCATCTTCGAATTGGACGCCGTTGCCTCAAAGAAATACGGCGGCGGCACTGGAGAGCCTAATGACCCATACAGAATAGCTACGGCAGAGGACCTGATGCTGCTTGGCGAGAGTCCCGAAGATTACGACAAGCACTTCATCCTGACAGCCGAGATCGACTTAGACCCCAATCTGCCCGGCCGCAAGGTCTTCGACAAGGCAGTCATCGCCCCGGATACGGACCCGAATGACGAGTATTCTTGGTTTCAGGGGACTCCTTTCTACGGCGTATTTGACGGCAATGGTCATACTATTTCCAATTTCACCTATGACTGTAACGGGATTGACTACATAGGGCTATTCGGATGCATGGACGGGAATATCAAGGACTTGGGACTGATTGACCCTAATATTGAAGCAGGAACAGGGAATTGGGTAGGTTCGCTGGTAGGCTGGCTGAGAGAGGGAAACGTCACCTGTTGCTATGCTGAGGGCAACAGTGTCTCAGGAACAATGTACGTCGGAGGCCTGGTGGGATGGCATTCGGGCGGCCCAATCATCAACTGCTATTCAACCGGCAATGTTTCCGGAAAATGGTGGTCTGTCGGCGGGTTGGTGGGATTCAATTATGGTACAATCACAAACTGTACCTCCTCAGCCAGGGTTTCGGGAAATAATAATGTCGGCGGGCTAGCAGGAGATAATCGTGGCACTATAACCAACTGCTACGCCACGAGTAGTGTTGCGGGTACCGAGCATGTCGGTGGTATGGTGGGAGAAAACTTTGGTGGAGAAGTAACCAACTGTTATTCAACCAGCAGTGTTACGGGAACGATACTGATCGGAGGCCTGGTGGGGAAAAACGTTTCTATTTCTCGTTTGAACCAAGGAGGAGGTTATATATTGGTTGGTGGAACGATAACCAACTCCTATTCCACCGGGAGCGTTTCGGGAAATGAGAATATAGGTGGCCTGGTGGGAGACAACTTGAAAGGTGAGATTGCGAATTCTTTCTGGGATATTGAGACCAGTGGGCAGGCAATAAGTGATGGTGGTACAGGCAAGACAACGGCTGAGATGCAGACGGCCAGCACATTCTTAGAAGCCGGCTGGGATTTTGTGGGCGAGAGCATAAACGGCACAGAGGATATCTGGAGCATCTGTGAGGGGACGAATTATCCGAGGCTGGCCTGGCAAATACTGGTAGGCGATTTTGTCTGTCCGGATGGCATCACGATAGAAGATTTTGTGTTTTTCATAGAATACTGGCGGGATGATAACTGCGATCCAAGCAATGATTATTGTCAGGGTGCAGACCTTGACTTCTCCGGTACAGTCGATGAAGCTGACCTTGAAATCCTTGTTGAGAACTGGCTGGCAGGTGGAAATGATTAGTGATTAGTGGATTAGAGAATTATTGGATTAGTTAATTGGTGAATTAGTTAATTGGTGAATTAGTGAATTAGCCCTTCGACTCCGCTCAGGATGAAGATGATTAGAGGATTAGAGAATTAGTGGATTAGAGATTAGTATAAACCGGCGAGCTCTGGTATAAGAAAAATTTTTTTCCAGCGGAATTTGCAAAAAAAGGCCAACCCCTGCTTGTTGCCGGCAGGGACCGGCCTCGGTAACAAATACTGTTTGGTGAATTTACTTTGGCAGATTCTCCGGTGCCACGTCCTTTACGCTCAAATCACCGTAGATAACGCGGTAAGTCTCAGAACCTTCGGGACGGTACCAGAAGATAGCGGTGTTGGCATCGCCGAATTTTACGTCCTCGCCGGCATATCGCCAGTTGCTCTCCGCAGGTAATTGTGTCCAAAACATTACTCCGCGATACATTGTCATTGCATCCCGATCACGTTGCTGCTCCGAGGTCTGGCCGTCACCAAACTTACCCTGCTGTTCCATCTCCATTGAGACTTTCTGAAGTTCCATAGGATTAAACGTCGGTGGGAACGTACCATCTTTAGTCCAACTCGACCACGCTCGCAGATATTCAATCAGGTCCTGCTCTGTAACCTCGGATACGTCCGCCTGAACTTCTATACGTGTGTAACCAGCCGGCGGCGTAAGGCTAAAGAGTGAGTCGTCCAGGTCAACGTCAAACTGGAAATCGGTCATGACCACGTTCATGCCGGGAGCATTTATAAACTCGGTCTCCACACGAACCAGGTCGCGCGTTTGTGGGTCGATCCAGACAGTGTTAATCACGCCCTCTTTGGTCACGCGGAAACCTTGAAGCGCCCGGCCGTCTACTTCCCTGGTTCCGAGCTCTTCATCCGCCCGGTCGGGAAGGGTCCTTAATTTTTCGATGACATTGAACGGTTGCTGTGCCGGATCATGCGGCAGATTGGACATTTCCATTTCGATGAATTGTTTTCTCGATGGAAGGATGCTAATGCCCTTTCCCTGTGCCCAATCTATAACTGTGACGAGACCGCCGGGCATTGTCGTTCGCATATACCCCGGCTCCTTGAAAGCTATTTCAATTGCTGTAGTTGCGTTCACAGTGTAAGTCATTGTGCGGGCATTGTGCAGTCGTTCGACAACATCTGCGAAGACAACACTTGTACCGGGAATCGATACACCGAAGTAATGTATGCCGGTAAGCACGACTATAATTATTACCGCCGCAGCGGCGAGTTTTGTAATTGGACTTTTCATAATAGTTCTCCTTAAGATTTGTAAGACGGTTATCCGAGTCGCGGGCTGCTGTTCAGCCTCGTTGAAGACAGAAAGCATTTGTCGGCGCAGACTTTCGCGATGCGCCGGATTCACCTCGGTATCGATATTTAGCCGACTGATGATTCTTTTGAGCTCGGATTCGTCTTTGAACATTTTACGTTTCTCCGTCAATAACGGTTAACAAATGGTTTCGCAATTCGTTAAGTATTCTGTGTAACGTAACGCGCACGGTTGCCTCTTTTACATTTAGAATTTGTGCTATCTGCTCGTATTGAAGGTTTTCAAAGAACCTTAGCGTAACAATGGTCTGGTGCTGCGGCTTTAATTTCAGGATGGCCTCATAAAGCCTCGGCCAATCCGGACCGGATGATTTATCAGTGCTCCCGGCAGCAGAAGCTGTCATTGAGCCGGCTGCTTCTGCGAGCAGCTTTTTGCGTCGCGAGGCCTTTCTTATATATGCGTTTGCCTGGTTGGCGGCTATGGCATACAGCCAATTTCTAAAATCCTGCACGGTTCGGCCTTTGAAAGTGCGAATCCCGCGGGCCACTTCAAGGAAGACCGTTGAAGTTACGTCCTCTGCAATTTCTTTGTTAAAGAGCCGATGTACACAGAAGCGGAAGATTCGCTCATAGTACAATTCGTAAAGCCGACCCAATGCGTTAGCTTGCGTTCGGGCTTCGAGCACTAAATCGTCATCTTCTATTCGCTCAACAAGTTTTGCCATAACACCAACCATTGTCGCGGTTATAATTGCGCAGGAGAGGATTATGTTACAAACAATCGTAAAAATAATCCTGCAAAATGTATTTTTGGCCTGGAAAGGTCTTTCTTTATCGCATGAAATTTCATTGCAAAATCAGTCGATTACGAATAATCTAAGCGCAAATTTGCATAACTCTGAACTTTAACTATATGAGGAGACATAAAATGGATTCAAATCGTATTGAAAGTAGCATTTTAGCACCAAAATCGCATCACAGCAGAGTACAACTTTCGACGCGGCTGTTAGAAGTCAGAGGTCAGAAATCAGAAGTCAGCTCTGTCCAGCTACGGCCTCGGCCTTCGCCGAGACGAGTCCTCTGTCCCCTGTTCTCTGTCCTCTGTTCTTTGTTCATCTGCTCGTCTATATGGGCCAACTGGCAGCCGGCTAAAGGTCCGCTTATGACCCGATGGGCAAAACAGGTCTCGCCGGACAATGTCCACGTTGAGTATCCTCGTCCGCAAATGGTTCGCAAGAACTGGTGGAATCTTAATGGATTGTGGGAATACGCTATCCAGCCTAAAGATGAGCCACAACCGAAAAACTTCGATGGTCAGATTCTTGTGCCTTTTCCGGCTGAGTCGGCTCTGTCGGGAGTAATGAAGCCCGTTGGTGAAGAAAACCGCCTTTGGTATCGCCGGACATTTGAAATCCCCAGGAAATGGGTGAACCAGAGCGTGCTGCTGCATTTCGGCGCTGTGGATTGGGATACGACAGTGTGGATTAACGGTAAAAAGGTTGGCAGTCACCGTGGCGGATATGACCCATTTACTTTCGATATAACCGATGCGCTGAACGATGCCGGGAAGCAGGAAATTATATTGAGTGTTTGGGACCCGACTAATACCGGCTATCAGCCGCGAGGCAAACAGGTAAAAAAGCCCGGCGGGATCTGGTACACCGCAGTTACCGGAATCTGGCAGACAGTATGGCTTGAACCTGTCGCCGCCGCCTATATCGAGTCGCTCAACATTGTTCCTGATGTGGACAGCCAGACGGTGGATGTCGGCCTGAATCTGGTCTCTCCAGCCGGCGAGGCCGCCGCCACAGTTGCTGTGCTCGATAGAAGGAAAAAGGTTGCCAGTGGACAAGTCAAGATAACCGGCGAAGGCGGCATCGCTACGCTCAGTATCAAACTGGCCGTCAAAAACGCCAAACTCTGGTCGCCCGACTCACCTTTTCTCTATGACCTGAAGGTTACACTTACTCACAACGGCAAAATCGTCGACAAGCTTTCAAGCTACTTCGGTATGCGGAAAATCTCGTTGGGCAAAGACAAAGAAGGTGTTACGCGGATATTTTTGAATAACAAGCCGTTATTTCAATTCGGGCCTTTGGACTAGGGCTGGTGGCCGGATGGGCTGTACACGGCGCCAACAGATGAAGCGCTGCGCTACGACATCGAGGTATTGAAAAAACTCGGCTGTAATATGCTGCGTAAGCACGTTAAAGTGGAACCTGCTCGCCTGTACTACTGGTGCGATAAGTTAGGGCTGCTGGTCTGGCAGGATATGCCCAACGGCGATAAGCACATCCGCGGCAATGAATCCGACCTTAAGCGAAGTGAAGAGTCAGCAACTCAGTTTGAGCTGGAGCTAACGCGTGTCGTCAATGCTTTCCGCAATCACCCCTGCATAGTAATGTGGGTGCCGTTTAACGAAGGCTGGGGACAGTACGATACTGGGCGGATTGTGAATTTTATTAAGGAGCTTGACCCGACGCGGCTGGTGAATAATACCAGCGGCTGGGCCGACCGCGGCGTTGGTGATGTGCACGATATTCACAGGTATCCCGGCCCGGCTGCGCCGCCCACTGAAGAGAACCGTGCTGCGGTGCTCGGTGAGTTTGGCGGTCTGGGTCTGCCGGTCAAAGGACATACCTGGCGGGATGAGAAGAGCTGGAGCTATCGCGGTTATAAAACTCGTGAGGAACTTACCGATGCGTACTTGGTCCTCCTCGATAATTTGCGTTCGCTGATTGGTGGCGGCCTGTGTGCCGGAGTATATACGCAGACGACCGATGTGGAAATTGAGATCAACGGCTTAATGACTTACGACCGGGCGATGATAAAGATGGACGTTGAAAAGGCCGCTGCGGCGAATCGGCGTTTGTATCTGCCGCCGCCTATTACTAAGACGATTGTCCCAACTTCGCAGAAACAAGGGCAGTCGTGGCGATATACAACAAGCAAACCACGCATCGGCTGGTACCGAACAGGTTTCTTAGATTCGGCCTGGCAGGAAGGTAAAGGCGGTTTCGGCACTGAAGGAACGCCCGGTGTTGTTGTCGGCACCGAGTGGAAGAATTCGGATATCTGGCTGCGCAGAACGTTTGAGTTAAAGAGTAAAGCACTTAGTCGGCCCCAGCTTTTAATCCATCATGATGAGGACGCTGAAGTTTATATCAATGGCCGACTTATCGCAAAGCTGGATGGCTATACTTCAAGTTATATTCGAGCCGGCCTTGACGAAAAGGCGCAAAAGGCGTTGAGGGTCGGCTCAAATTGTTTAGCGGTGCACTGCACTCAGACCACGGGCGGCCAATATATCGACGTCGGCCTCGTGGATGTGATAGAACAATCAGACAAGTGATGGAGAAGCAAAGTTTATGGATCGCGAAATGAATCGACGGGAATTTATTAAGTTTGCTATCGGTGGGACAGCGGCGGTTGTAGTACCAAACTACGGCTGTTCAATAAACGAAGTGAAATCAACGGTCGAACGGCCGAATATCATTGTTATTATGGCGGATGATTTGGGGTACGGTGACGTTGGCTGTTATGGCAGCAAAAAGATACAGACGCCGAATATCGATGCCTTAGCAAAAGGCGGGATGAAGTTTACGGATTATCATTCCAACTGTCCGGTGTGCAGTCCGACACGAGCGGCGCTGCTGACGGGACGTTACCAGCAGCGCTGCGGTATCGAGGGTGTTATATATGCAAAAGGACCAACACGACAAACCGGAATAGCACTGGAAGAAATAACCTTTGCCGAGGTTCTCAAAAGGCACGGCTACGCGACGGGTATTTTCGGTAAGTGGCACTTAGGTTACAACGTGGAGTTCAATCCAGCCAAGCAGGGGTTCGATGAGTTTGTCGGCTATGTCAGCGGCAACGTAGATTATCACTCGCATCTCGATGGGGCCGGGGTCGAAGACTGGTGGAAGAATTGTGAGAAGGTCCCCGAAGAAGGTTACTGCACCGATTTGATAACCAAACACGGGATAGAGTTTATTGAACGGCACAAGGATGAGCCGTTCTGTTTGTATCTGCCGCATGAAGCGCCGCACTATCCTTACCAGGGTCGAGAGGACCCGCCGGAGCGTCTGAGTGGCGGCGGGAAAGGCAGGAAGGCCAAAGGGGATGAGATTACGCGGGCGTATAAGGAAATGATTGAGGTGATGGATGAGGGTATTGGGCGGATTGTCGAGACGGTCAGACGTTTAGGGCTGGAGCGCAAGACATTTATCTTTTTCTGCTCCGACAACGGCGCTACCAAGAAAGGCTCCAACGGTGTGCAGTCCGGCTATAAAGGCAGCTTATGGGAAGGAGGGCACTGCGTACCGGCTGTTGCCTATTGGCCGGGGAGGATAAAAGCCGGTACAATTACTGACGAAACGGTCTTGGGAATGGATTTGTTCGCTACGATGGCCTCAATCGCCGGAGCAAAACTGCCGGCTGGACTGAGACTCGACGGCGTTGATTTGTTGGGTATGTTGACAGAAGACAGGAAGCTGCCGGAGCGGACGCTGTTCTGGCGTTACCGGAAAGAAAAAGCAGTCCGCAAAGGACCGTGGAAGCTGTTGCTACAGCGTAGCCAGGTAAAACTTTATAATCTCGATGAGGACCTTGCTGAGAAAAATAATCTTGCTAAGGCCAGGCCGGCTATGGTCAAGAAACTTGAAGATGAGTTAGCCGTCTGGGAGCAGGAGGTATCTGCTGGTGTTAAGCTGAGGGCGTGAGGACGCTGCGGGAGGTGAGTCGGAGAATTCGGGCAGCAAGAACACCCCCAAACAAGCCTTCGACGGACTCAGGCCAGGGTTTGAGGGTGCCACCCTGGTTCTCAAATGATTATTGATAAATGATTATTGATTACTGTTAGAGATTGCTTCCCCTTCGACTCCGCTCAGGGCTAAAGGCTGGTTTCGCTCGCAATGACAACCATGCAAATCACATGTTACAGAGCACCAGGTTCCTTTAATAACGCAAAGTTCAATAAAGAATCGGAGGTAAGAATTATGGGAAATAAATCGATAAGTCGGCGTGATTTTATGAAGGGTTGTGCTGTGGGCGCATCTGTTCTCGTTGGCTCAGGGTTGATATCAAAGGAAGCGTTCGCAGCCGGGAATAAAAAACCTAACGTTGTTTTGATAGTAAGCGATGACCATGGGCTTGATGCTGTTGGCTGTTATGGTAATCCTGTTATCAAGACGCCGAACCTGGACGGCCTTGCGGCTGAGGGAGTGCGTTTTACAAATGCCTTTTGTACGACGGCCAGTTGCAGCGCCAGCCGGTCGGTGATTTTAACGGGTATGTACAATCACGCCAACGGCCAGTACGGACATCAGCACAGTTATCATCACTTTGTTTCCTTCCCCGACGTAAAGTCTCTGCCGGTGCAGTTGACCGAGGCCGGGTATCGAACGGGGCGGATAGGAAAGTATCACGTTGCGCCTGATGAGGTCTATAAGTTCGATGTAGCGCTTCGTGGGAACAGCCGCAGTCCTGTTGAAATGGCGAACAACTGCCGGGACTTTGTCAGCGGTGATGGTCGTCCGTTTTTCCTGTATTTCTGCATGAGTGACCCGCACCGCGGGGGCGGCAAGGCGGAGGAGCTTCCGTCCAAGCCGGACCGGTTCGGCAATCGTGCCAAAGGAGAATATCCGGGCGTAAAAGAAGTCAAGTACGACCCCGAGGATGTGATAGTTCCGCCGTTCTTACCTGATTCGCCCGAGTGCCGTGCCGAACTAGCGCAGTACTACCAGTCGGTCTCCCGCGTTGACCAAGGGATTGGACGGCTGATAGGTGTTCTGAAAGAGGCGGGGAAATATGATAATACGGTGGTTATCTACATTTCAGATAACGGGGTTGCATTTCCGGGGGCCAAGACGACTTTGTATGAGCCGGGGATGAATTTGCCGTGCATTGTGCGAAGTCCATTACAGAAGAAAAAAGGTATTACGTGTGATGCGCTGATTAACTATGCGGACCTGGCGCCGACGATTATGGACTTTGCCGGTACACTGTCTAATAAGAACACATTTCAGGGCCGGTCATTCAAGCCGGTACTCGAACGGGAACACCCCAGGGGATGGGATGCAACTTATGCTTCGCATACTTTCCACGAGATAACGATGTATTATCCGATGCGTGTGGTTCGTGAACGCAGGTATAAGCTAATCTGGAACATCGCACATGGGCTGGATTACCCGTTTGCCAGTGATTTATGGGAGGCATCGACATGGCAGGCGACGATAAGGGGCGGTGAGAAATATTACGGCAAGCGTACGGTCGAGGCGTATATACATCGGCCGAAATTCGAGCTGTACGATTTGGAGAATGACCCGGATGAGGTTGAGAACTTAGCCGGCAATCCGAAGTACAAAAGAGTGCTTACAAGACTCAAATCAAAACTAAAGGCATTTCAAAAGCGAACAAAAGACCCGTGGATAATCAAATGGGAATATGAGTAACTCGATAACAGATACTCGATGCTTCCGCCTTCGTTAAAACTATGGCGGACAAGTCGGCGGACACGCGATACTGGATGCTCGATGCTCGTGGCTCGTTAGCGGGGTCCAGAGAGCTTGAATGCGCGGCAATCTCGGCACTATTTTCCCATAAGTGTGAAATTTAGCTTGACTGTTTCGCCCCAATCAGGTAATATATCATTTACATTCAATTTGATGGAGTAGTAGTGAGAAGGGTTCTTTTTTTGCTTTCTAACAAGCTTTGCAACAAAAAAACGCGTCCTCTCTGAACAAATGCAACAAGAGCGTGAGCTGAAAAATCGATATATCGCGCCAATATCAGAAGGGAGGTGATGAAAATGAGATGATATGTTATTTTCTCGGTATTGACGATTCTTAGGATGAAAAAAAGAATGAAATAAATTTAGGAGGAGAGTATTATGAATGTAAGCAAAGTAAAAGTAATCGTAATGGGCGTGGCAATAATTTTCATTGTTGCCGCCACGGCGAGCGCACAAGAACCTGTTTCTTTCGCCGACGCCAACCTGAAAGCCGCAGTGGAACAGGCCTTGGTTAAAACCGATCCCACACCAAGTGATATGCTTGCCCTTAGCACTTTGATTGCGGATAGTAGAAGTATAACAAATTTGACAGGGCTTGAGTATGCCACGAATCTGACGTGGCTGGTCCTGCAAAATAATCAGATTAGCGACATTTCTGCACTGTCAGGACTTACCAATTTGAGCTGGCTGAATCTGGAAGATAATCAGATCATTGACGTCTCTCTCTTATCAGTGCTGAGGAATCTAACGCATCTAAATCTTTACTACAATCAGATCAGCGACATCTCCGCATTATCGGGATTGACCAATCTGACGCATCTAGCACTGGGCAGCAATCAGGTCAGCGACATCTCTGCGTTATCGGGACTGACGAATTTGGGGATCCTCTGGCTGAACGACAATCAGGTCAGCGACATCTCTGGGTTATCACAACTGACAAATCTGACGCAGCTTCACCTCAACGACAATCAGATCAACAACATATCTCCGTTATCGGGGCTTACGAATCTGACATACCTGGATCTGAGGCGTAATCAATTTGATAGTTATGCTTATTGCGTTTACATTCCGATTATCCTCGATAATAATCCCGGTGTATATTTACGTTACGATCCTAACCCTTATGTCTGTTCCCTACAAGTGGAGATTGACATTAAGCCTGGCAGCTATCCTAATACAATCAACTTGGGCTCGTTTGGCCTTGTGCCTGTTGCAATTCTTTCAAGTGATTACTTCGATGCAACAACTGTGGACCCGGATACTGTCGAGCTTGCCGGGTCAGGTGTAGCTGTTCGAGGAAAGGGTAGTAAGCTCATGGCGCACGAGGAGGATGTGAATGGAGACGGGTGGCTCGACATGGTGGTGCAGGTAGTAACCGAGAATCTTGATCCCGACTCCTTCCAGGATGGCTATGCAATCCTGACTGGAAACCTGCTGGAGGAGTTTGGCGGAACGCCAATAGAGGGCCAAGACGAGATTACCATTATGCCAGCGGAGTAGTGGTGAGAAGGCATGTTTTATTGCCTTCTACAAAGCTTTGCACCAAAAAACACGCGAACTTTGATTCGAATGCAGCGAGAGAGATAGCGGAAAAGCTGGCGCATTGCGCCAAGATGGGAAGGGAGGTGATGATAATGAGATGATACGTTGTTTTCTCGGTATTGACGATTCTTAGGTTGAGAAAAATAATGAAATAAATTTAGGAGGATATTATTATGAATGCAAGCAAAGTAAAAGTAATCGTAATGGGCGTGGCAATACTTTTAATTGTTGCCGCCACGGCGAGCGCAGAAGATCCTGTTGATTTCCCCGATGAGAATCTCAAAGCTGCTGTGGAGCAGGCCTTGGATGTAAGCGATCCGACACCAAGTGATATGCTTGCGCTTAGCTCTCTCCACGCTGTCAACCGCGGCATAGCTGACCTGACCGGCCTCGAGTATGCTAAAAACCTGTACAGTCTGTGCTTGCGTGGGAATCAGATCAGCGACATCTCTCCATTATCGGGATTGACAAATCTAACGGGCTTGAACTTGGACATTAATCATATCAGTGATATATCTCCATTATCGGGATTGACGAACTTAGTAAATTTAAGCCTCAATATTAATCAGATCAGCGATATCTCTCCGTTATTAGGACTAACGACTCTTGTATTGCTCAATCTGGACAACAATCAAATCAGCGAAATCCCTGTGTTATCAGGACTGCCGAATCTTACACGACTATCTCTCAGACAAAATCAGATCAGTGACATCTCTAGATTATCAGTATTGACGAGTCTGAAGGGACTTCATTTGTCCAGTAATCAGGTCAGCGACATCTCTGCATTGTCAGGATTAACAAATCTGCTCTATCTTTTTCTTAGCACAAATCAGATCAGCGACATCTCTGCATTGTCAGGATTAACAAATCTGATCTATCTTGGCCTGTACAGTAATCACATCAGCGACATCTCTTCGTTATCGGGATTGACGAATATATTTGATTTGAACCTGCGGATGAATCAGATCAGCGAAATATCTCCATTATCAGGTCTAACGAATATAAGATACCTGTATCTGAATTGCAATCCTTTGGATTGGAAGGCTCATTGTTTCTATATTCCCATGATCGCTGAGAATAATCCCGGCATCTATCTGACTTGCGATCCCAATCCCTATGTGTGCTCCTTATCAGTGGAGATTGACATTAAGCCAGGCAGCTATCCAAATACAATCAACTTAGGCTCGTTTGGCCTTGTTCCTGTCGCAATTCTGTCGAGCGATGGCTTCGATGCAACAACTGTGGACCCGGACACGGTCGCGCTTGCCGGGGCGGGCGTAGCCGTGCGGGGAAAGGGAAGTAAGCTCATGTCACACGAAGAGGACGTCAATGGAGATGATCTAGTTGACCTGGTGGTGCAGGTAGCAACCGAGAACCTTGATCCCGACTCCTTCCAGGATGGCTATGCAATCCTGACTGCAAGCACCTACGACGGGCAGGCCATCAAGGGCCAAGACGAGATTAGGATCGTGCCGCCGGAGTAGTAAAGACCTCACTCCACCGCTTAATGAAATCACTTTGCGAAAAAGGGCTGGCTAAGCCAGCCCTTTTTGGTTATGTCGACGACCTCTGGGTTAGAAAATAAAATCGGAGCTCTCGGTTCATCGGCTTTTAAGCACTTTCTAAACAAATCTTGTGGGTTTAGATGAAATGGTTATAATTTGGTTGGATTCCCCTTTTTGCGGGGGACGGCTAAACAAAACCCCGCCCACAGGTGGCGGGGCTAAAAAATAAGGAAGGATTTGCAAATGGGGCTTTTGTTGGGATATGATGTTGGGAGCTCGTCGATAAAGGCCACGTTGATAGAAAGCCAGACGGGTGAAGTGTTAGCGACGGCGAGTTCGCCGGAGAAGGAATTAGAGATTATTGCAAAAGAATCGGGCTGGGCTGAGCAGGAGCCCTCTACCTGGTGGGAGCACCTGAAAGCAGCGACGTCTCGTATCTCGCATCTCGTATCTCGTATCTCGAACGGCGAACAACGAACAACGACATACGATTTGGAGGATGTGGAGGCGGTTGGGATTTCTTATCAGATGCATGGGCTGGTTTGTGTTGATAAGAACCAGAATGTGCTGAGGCCTTCGATAATCTGGTGCGACAGCAGGGCGGTTCAAATTGGTGAGAAGGCGGCGGTGGATATCGGGACAGAAAAATGCCTTAAGAGCCTGTTCAATCTGCCGGGTAATTTCACGGCGTCGAAATTAAAGTGGGTGATGGAAAATGAGCCGGAGGTTTATTCGAAGATTGATAAAATAATGCTGCCGGGTGATTATATCGCGATGAAGATGACGGGCGAGATAAAAACGACGCCATCAGGTTTGTCCGAAGGGATAATGTGGGATTTCGAGAAGGATGGATTAGCGGAATTCGTCTTGGAAAACTTTGGGGTCTCAGCCGAACTGATAGCCGAGAGGGTTCCTACGTTTTCTATCCAGGGTGAGCTGACAAAAGAGGCGGCCAGCGAATTAGGGCTTAAGGCCGGGACGAAGGTGAGCTATCGGGCGGGGGACCAGCCTAATAATGCCCTTTCGTTGGGGGTATTAGAGCCCGGGCAAATCGCTGTTACCGCAGGCACTTCGGGCGTGGTGTATGGAATCAGTGATAAGAAGAACTACGACCAGCTCTCGCGAGTCAATATATTCGTTCACGTCAATCATTCAGCGGACCAACCGCGATACGGTGTATTGCTCTGCCTTAACGGGACGGGGATTCTGAATAGTTGGCTGAAGCATAATTTTGTCGGTGGTGAGGGATTGGACTACGAGCAGATGAATGAGTTAGCGGCGGAGGTTGCGGTTGGGTCTGATGGGCTGGTGATACTGCCCTACGGCAACGGGGCTGAAAGGACTCTGGAAAACAGGAATATAGGGGCATCCGTTCACGGGTGGAATTTTAATATACACAAGAAGGCTCATTTCCTGCGGGCGGCTCAGGAAGGAATCGTTTTTGCGCTGAATTACGGGCTTGGGATAATGCGCGATATGGGAATTGAGCTGGAAACCGTCAAGGCGGGAAATGCGAATATGTTTTTGAGTCCGTTGTTTGCGGAGGCCTTCGCTACGATTACCGGTGCGACGGTGGAGCTTTATAATACCGACGGCTCGCAGGGGGCCGCGAGGGGGGCGGGTATCGGTGCGGGTATTTACAAGGGTGCCGGGGATGCCTTTGTGGGCTTGGAGCCGGTTAAGAGTATTAAGCCGAACGAGAAGTTAGCAGAAGCCTATCAACAAGCGTATGGAAGATGGGAAGATGTTTTGAAAGGGCAATTATCAACAATTAATTGAATATCGAATACTGAACAAGGAATGTCGAATGTTGAAGTTTCGTAATTGATTGAAAAGGAGTAGTTAAAATGGCAAAAAAATCTTTACATAGTATATGCAGATGGACGTTTAATCCCGGTAAGGGCGGGTTTGTGCCGGGTGATATGCGGCCGGAATGGGGGGGCAAGTTCGGCACGCCGGAGATGATTAAATTAGTCGCAGATAAAATTGTTCCAAGGATACCTGATAACGTGGAGCTGGGTATAGAGATGCACTACGATGCGGAAGTCGATGATGACAATGCTGCGGCTGTGGCGGACGCACTCGTGGATTCGGGATTGTATTTGGCGATGATAACGCCGGGGGCGCATTGTCATTTTGGATACGGCGGAGTGGCGTCCTTGGACCCGACAGAACGAAAAGCCGCCGAAGAATTAGGCACAAAAACAGTTGACCTGGCATACGGCACTTTGAAAAAGGCATGGCATCCGGATGCGGACAAAGCACCATCGCTTATAATCTGGAATGGCTCGTTTGGTTATGACCTTGCCACTGTGGGCATAGGACAGATGTACCAAAATCTCAAAGAGAGCATCGCAGGGTTGTGTAAATATGAAGAGGAAAAAGGCGGCAGTTTGTATATAGGGTTTGAGCCGAAGCCGAACGAAGGACATCCGGCTATGCTAATCCCGACGGTGGCGAGTGCGTTATTGTTCTGGCGAAGAATCGAGGATGAGTTCGGGGTCCCCAGAGAAAAGAAAGGCGTGAATAAAGAATTCGGGCATTCGGAGATGATTGGGCTTGACCACGTGGCGGATACGGTTGAAGAGCTGGACAATGATATGATGGTGCATATGCATCTTAATAGCCAAGGTTATAACGATGGTATTATTCTCGGCGGGCCGGGCAAATATGATATCGACCACGGTACGCGGGTCAATGGTATGAACGTTGCCATTGCGGGGCTTATTCAGCAGGCGGGCTTTAGTCGATGGAAAGGTCACGACATGCAAGCACGGGCATACGATAATGCTGAGCAGGGTATCGACAGAGTGGTAAGAAGTGTGCTGAGCTGGGAGGCGTGCGAAAAAGCGGCGCAGGAGCTGGATACAGCCGGGCTGATGAAGGTATTAGCCAAACGGGAAACCGCTAAAGCCGAAGATATGATGCGAGGGGCGGTAGTTAACGCTCAGGGCTATTTCGATAAGATGTATGGTTAAGGAATGTCATATCAAACATGAAAATGACACTTTGATTCAATAATAAGATATGGAAAGAGCCCGCCTATTTTTCATTGACAACCTGAGAATCCTGCTCATTAGCCTGGTAATCATGCTGCACGTGTCCGTTACTTATGGAGGAGAAGGCTCGTGGTATTATAAAGAAGGCCAGGCGGACATGATTACATCTATCGTGCTGACAGTGCATAACGCTGTGAACCAGGCCTTTTTTATGGGTTTCTTATTCTTGATTTCGGGCTACTTCACCGCCGTTTCCTATGACCGCAAAGGCCCGCGGCGATTTCTCAGAGACCGACTATTGCGCTTAGGCATCCCTCTGTTGTGCTACGACTTTTTCATCCAGCCTCTTTTGGCTTATCCGCTTATGCAGGTTGGTGCTCTTGAATTCGACGGTTCATATCGTGAGTTTCTTACTATGTATTATAGCAGCTTTCACATAGGTACCGGGCCCTTGTGGTTTGTGGAAGCCTTATTGATATTCGCTGTTTTCTATGTTCTGTGGCGGGTATTGGTAAGGTCCACGGTCAGCCCTGGTCAGAGCGATAGCAAAATCCCTGGTTACATTACAATCAGCATCTTTGCCCTTGCGTTGGGTGCTGTTACATTCGTTGTGCGGATATGGCTTCCCATCGGCTGGGCTTTTGGACCTTTGAATTTGCAATTTCCTTTCTTCCCACAATACATCGGCCTGTTTATAATCGGGACCGTTGCATATCGTAAAAATTGGTTTATGCGCATTCCTGATGCAATGGGCAGACTATGGCTCATTATCGCCATAATCTTTATTGTCATATTAATGCCCATTTTACACGTATTAGGTGGAGCATCTGGTGATATATCGCCATTTATGGGGGGCTTTCATTGGCAATGCTTTGCGTATGCTGTCTGGGAGCAGTTTGTTGGCGTGGCAATGATCATCAGCCTGCTGGTTCTATTCCGTAATAGATTCAATCGGCAGGGGAAAGCAGCCAAAGCTATGTCTGCCAGCTCTTATACGGCGTATATTGTCCATGCGCCGGTCCTTGTTCTTCTCACACTTGCCATAAGAAATATCACCTTATACCCCCTTCTCAAATTTGCTTTAGCCGGCCCTATTGCAATACTACTTTGCTTTGCACTCGGTAACTTCATCAGGCAATTGCCGCTGGCAAGACAAATATTGTAACTAAAGTAGCGGAGTCAAAGTGGAAAGCAAGTTAGCTTTATGTTTTTGACTTTGCTTTATAGAGAAGATTGTAGATGTAATTTCGAGAGAAAGTTTTTGAATAGATTTCTCCACTTCGCGATGCTTCGCATCGCTTCGGTCGAAATGACGTTATAGTCACATAACTTCTGAAACGCTGTATAAACTTTATGTTCTAAACTTTTCAGATAATCAACATTGCGTCGCCGTAGGAGTAAAAACGGTATCGCTGTTCGATAGCGTGATTGTAAGCGGCGAGGATGTTGTCCAGGCCTGCAAAGGCGGCGGCCAGCGCGAGTAGGGTAGATTTTGGCAGATGAAAATTCGTTATCAGAGCGTCAGTGATTTTGAATTTATAGCCGGGCTTTATGAATAAACTTGTTGTGCTGCTTACGGCATTGATTTTTGAGCCGGCGGCTATTGTTTCGAGGGTCCGTGTCGAAGTTGTGCCGACAGGGATTATTCGTCCGCCTTTGCTCTTGGCTGTATTTATTGTCCGGGCATTTTCCTCGTCAATACTGAATCTTTCCTGATGGATTTGGTGGTCTTCGAGGTTTTCCGTGGTTACGGGTTTGAATGTGCCTGTACCAGCGTGCAGTGTTATATATGCAAAACCGATGCCGGTTTGTTTTAACTGCTCGATGAGGGAGTCTGTGAAGTGCAGTCCGGCGGTTGGAGCCGCGACGGCGCCGGTATGCCGGGCGTAAACCGTCTGGTACCGCAATTTATCCATTTTGGCGAGGGCCAGGTCGTCATCTCGTTTTATATATGGGGGCAGTGGTGGAAAGCCGATTTTATCGAGGACGGTTTCAGCGTCTGCCTTTGTCTGAAGTCTTAGCAGGCATCTGCCCTGGGCTTGCTTTTCGAGCAGTACGGCTTTACAAAAATCGGCCTTTTGTTTGTCTTTTAGAATGAGAATCTCGCCGGGATTTAGTTTACGGGTACCTTTTAACATTATAT
>Ga0209979_1002383_pt1 | contig 18125 bp, 18 predicted proteins | sample AnhtaG_FD_183114 | JGI IMG/M metagenome (GOLD analysis project Ga0209979, IMG submission 183114) | Deep subsurface microbial communities from Anholt, Denmark to uncover new lineages of life (NeLLi) - Anholt_01485 metaG (SPAdes) (version 2) | ecosystem: Environmental > Aquatic > Marine > Oceanic...
TAGAGCTGTTATTAATATCGCAAACATCGGTAGGAAACCATATATCCCACTACATGCGTATATAATTGATATCATGCATAAAATTGGTTTTCATATGCGAGGCGAGATTATCTGGAACAAAGCTGCATCTGCAGGAGTGTCTACAGCATGGGGTTCTTTTGCATCTGCGAGCAATCCATGTCTTAGAGACGTACACGAATATATTCTAATATTTTCAAAAATTACAAATAGATTAGAAAAAGGTGAAAAGAAAAATACCATTGAAAAAGCAAATTTTGTCGAGTGGTCTAAATCAATTTGGAATTTCTCTGCGGTTTCTGCTAAAAAAGTTGGACATCCTGCACCTTTTCCAATTGAGCTCCCTCGACGATTAATCGAGTTTTATTCTTATGAAAATGATGTTATTTTAGATCCCTTTATAGGTAGCGGCACGACTGCTCTTGCAGCAATTGAACTTAATAGACGTTATGTTGGTTATGAAATCTCTCAAGAATATGTTGCTTTAGCTAAGAAGAAAATCAACGAAATCAAAAACCAATTAAAAATAGATAAATTTTTGGATGGTTAATAAAAAAAAAAGCGACTACTTTTTTCGTTCTCATTTTGTTTCAGGTTTTTTTAGGATTATCCTTGCATCTACGCATACTAAACCGCTTTCGTAAATAAAAACAGGATTCAAGTCCATCTCGTTTATTTCTTCGTGCTTTATTACTAGATCGGATATTTTTAGTAATGTATTTACGATCGCATCAAGGTCCGCTTTTGGTTTACCTCTATAGCCATCTAATATTGGAAACCCCTTTATCTCGTGTATTTGTTCTCGGGCGTCGTATTCTGTAATTGGAGCAATTCTAAAACTTACATCTTCTAACAGCTCAACTAAAATGCCTCCAATCCCAAACATTAGTGCAGGTCCAAATTGGGCATCAGTAGTCATTCCTATTATTAATTCGGTTATTGGTTCATCAGCCATTTTTTGTACACTAATTGATTTTTCACTTTGGGAGGGAATATTCATTAATTCATCATAGGCAGTAGCAATTTCAACTTCGTTATTAATATTTAATTTTACTGCTCCAGTATCAGATTTGTGAACTATATCTTCAGCCATGAGTTTTAATACTACTGGAAACCCTATCTTTTTAGCAACAGCAATAGTTTCTTCTTTAGTAACCGCTAATTCTTGTTCTGGAATAGGAATTCCAATCTCTTTTAGTAAATTCTTTGACTCAAATTCAGTAAGCACAGTCTGATTTGATCCAAGCTTATTTTTAAGTAATTCTGAAATGTCCATTAAAATTATCTCGAGTTATATTTTATTAAGGTTTAAGATTAATAGATAGTTAAGTTATAAAAAAAATTTAAATATAACGAGTTGTATTTTTTAAGAAAAGAAACCCTAATTTCTTAAAAAAATACGACACCTAGAAATTAATCAATAAATCATATTTTATCTGAATAATGCAATCTAAAGCTCCAACAAAAGGGGAAAACCTTCAGTATCTCTTAATTAATTTCGTAGAATCGTTGGATGATGTTAAAATAGCTTTTATTTACTCAAAAGATGGGCTGTTATTAGCAAAATATGGAAAAACAGAAGGTACAATAGAAGAAAACCGGGAAAAAGAAGATGTATATGGCGCAATTACTGGTATCGTTGAAAATCTACTAGATAAAATAAGTTTGGAGTATAAATCTGGTCGTTATGGTAGTGGTTCGTTTGAAACTGACGATAATCGTATAATTTACTTGGAAGCGGGATTTGACGCAACACTCTTATTGGTCTGTGATTTTGAAACAAATTTAAACAAATTATTTCCAATCGCATATCTTGTTGTCGAGAAGATTGCTCAATTACTTGAGGACAGTTTTGATTTTAAATATAATTCCCTTGAAATGCCAGATCTCAACTTTCACGATTCTTTTTCGTTAGGTTTAGATAAGTTTTCAATTCAAGATTCAACACCTATAGCAGAAGGAGTAAAGACAACTCATCAATTTACGAAAGAAGAACAGATAGAAAAATTATTTAAATTAATTATACTCGGTTCTGCGGCAGTAGGAAAAACCACCTTGGTGAATCGATTTCTAAAAAAAGAGAACATTGTTGATTATAGACCCACATTAGGTATATGTCTTTCCACACAACAGTATTATGTCCAAGGTTTTAAGGATGACACTATAAAGTTCTTAATTTACGATTTAGCAGGACAAAGTTTTTTCAAACGCGTTAGGAGAGAATATTACAAAGGAGCTAATTGCGCATTTATAGTTTACGATGTTACTAGAAGAGATACTTTTGATGAAGCGATAAATTTTTGGTTTGAAGACGCGAAAAAGGAGTTAGGAAATATTCCATTTGTTCTCATCGGAAATAAAATCGATAAGGAAGATAAAAGAGAGGTAACTAAAGAAGAAGGATTAGCAAAAGCAAAAGAACTAAAAAGCTTTTTTATTGAAACTTCAGCATTACAAAACATAAATGTTCAAGACACATTCAAAATTATCGGAATAGGACTGTTCTTTAAACATTTCGAAGAGAGCAAGAATTAAATTAAAAGTAAAAACTTTTTTTTAAAGGTGGAATTCTGTTCCGACGATTCCTAAAGTATGTGATGGGTGCCTAGACATAAGCTTATTAAATTCAAAACCTGTACAATGCATTCCACAGATGATTTCAGGATTTAAAGCTTCAAGATATTTGACTTTTTCCTCAATTTTCTCAATAGGATTCCATTCCTCGTGGAACCCACCAATTACGGCATATATCTTATCCACACCCGTTAATTTTTGACCGTGTTTGATCGTGTTTATTATTCCACAATGTCCACACCCCGTTAAGACTACTAATCCTTTGTCCTTTACATTTATATAAATTGAAGTTTCGTCTCTAAAATAATGATGGTCGAATTCTTTCCTACTTTTTTGAATGTAAACCCCTTTCGTTCTTTCATTTTTATCAAATAATTCAATTTCACCGCTTGATGCTGTCCCCTTAAATAACCTTTGTGGATCTTTTGTCTCTATAAGTTTTAACCCGTATTGATCTACAAGATTAGTAATCATAGTTTTACTGAGTAATGGTAATTTTTTGTTAATACTTAGTTTCCCTTCTTTACCTAATGTTCGTAGAGATTCTCCTAACTCGCCAGCTGGAATTTCTTCCCCAGATTTTATAATTGCAACATAATTTTGACTAAAACAAATAGGGTTCAAATAAATTTCTGTACCTTTGTTAAATAAAGGGAAGACTTCTGATATGCCACCAAAATGATCAAAATGTCCATGACTTAAAATAAATTTTTCAACTTCACTTAAATTCACTCCTAATTGTTTACTATTATTTACAATCGTTCGTGATAAACCTCCAGAATCTAGTAGAAAAAGATGGCTTTCTTCATTATCTAATATGTTAATACTCATAGCTAATCCATGTTCTCCACAAACACTATTAGCAATAACTCCTGGTTGAATAACCTTTCCATTAAATTTATCTTCAGTTAATAAAGTAATAGAAGTATCATTCGTTGCTAAAACTTTTACAATTACTTTACCACTTTCTATTCCATCTGAGATATCAATTCCCATTCATGATCACTTTTAAAATAAAATTATGAATAATAATGCTTTATTTTATTATTTTTAATTTATCGTTCGTAATACTTAAAATTTTTCTAATAAAAACTAAAAATTTGCCGTTAATAAAAAAAAGAATAATTTGAAAATAAAAAATAGTTATTTAGAATTAAACCATAAATGTAGGATCTTTTCTCAATTTCAACCTTAATCTATATTTCCTTAGTTCGTCAACTACAGAAACGCTAAATGCGGCAATAATGAGAGTTACCCAGTGATACCATTGTGTTAAAGGTACTACATGAAATGCTACGCCTATTGGTGTGTAGAGTATTAAAAGTTGTAAGGCAAGTGAAAGTCCTGTAGCCCAGAATAAATGTTTATTCGGAAATTTGTAGAACGGTTTTATATTGCTTGTACACGTATAGACAAATAGTAGCTCACAGATCACTAAATTCGTAAAAAGAATTGTCTGGGCAAGTTCTATTGCATATATTTGATCTATATGACCACTAACAGCATAATTAGCTAAATTTGGATCTATAAGGCTCCAAGCAGGAATAAGAACTGCCCAAAGAAGTATGTAAAGAGTGATGTCGGTAACTGAAGTATATATTCCTAGTAACAAAGCGGGACCTCTTATTTCTTTTAATAACGTAAATCCTTTTCTTGGGGGTCCTTTCATAACATCGGGATCTGTTGGTGTCAGCCCTAAAACCATCGCTGGGATGCCATCTGTGGCTATATTTAACCAAAGTATTTGAATTGGCTCGATTGGTGTTCCGATAAAAACATTAACAAATAGCTTCATGACAATATACGCAACCAAAATCAGAAAAATTTCGTCAAAATTCGTCGAAAGCATATAACGGAAGAAATTTTTGGTTGTTTCAAAGATTCCTCTACCTTCTTCTATTGCGTTTACTATAGTTGCGTAATTATCATCGATAAGTATCATATCTGAAGCTTCTTGAGTGACTTCAGTTCCTTTTAAACCCATTGCTATTCCTACATGAGCACCTTTTACAGCTGGAGCATCGTTAACCCCATCACCGGTCATGGCAATCACTAAATCGAGTTCCTTCAGTCTCTTTAAAATTCTAAGTTTATGTTCTGAAGTTACCCGCGCGAAAACATCAACGGTTTTAACTTTTTCTCGTAATTCGTCGTCGCTCATTTCTTCCAAATCTAGTCCTGTAATTACTTCATCTGATTCAGTTAGACCAATTTGTTGTGCGATTGCTAAGGCAGTTATCTTATGATCTCCCGTGATCATGATCGTACGGATACCCGCCATTCTAGCTTCTTTGATTGCGTCTTTAACTTCGTCTCTGGCAGGATCAATAATTCCCACTAAACCAATATAAGTATAATCCTTTTCAATATTATTGAGATCGTATCCCGTTTCTAACTCTTTATACGCTACTCCAAGAACCCTCAAAGCACCTTTAGCAAATTCGTTATTTTGGTTTAAAATTTTATCTTTTCCATTCTCAATTGATTTGCTTTCACCATCTAATAATACATGAGAAGCATTTCTCATCATTATATCTGGAGCTCCCTTTATCAAAGCAAATAATTTACCATCTAATTTACCAATTACGCTCATCATCTTCCGATCAGAATCGAAAGGAATTTCGTCTAATTTCTCAAAAGATTCGTTAAGATTCGCTTTCAAAGCTAAAACTTTCATGGAGATTTCAGTAGGATCGCCGACAACACTAACTTCTCCCGTTTTTTGATCGAGAATATTTACATTAGAGTTGTTGCAAAACAAGCAAACTTCTAGAAACCGCTTAAGATCAGGATTCATGGTAATAGGGTTTCCAGATTCTTTGATATCCCCTATTATATTATATCCTACGCCATCTACATCGAGTATTTTATCGTTTAAGTATACTTTTACTACAGTCATTTCGTTTTTTGTCAATGTACCTGTCTTATCGCTACAAATGACGTCAACACGTCCTAGCGTTTCTACAGCCGTTAGTTTCCTGACTAAAGCATTTCTGCCAGCCATTTTTTTCATACCTATACTCAAAACCACCGTAATAACAACAACGAGACCTTCAGGCACTGCTGATACAGCTAAGCTTATCGCAATTTTAAACGCGTCGATCATATGCTCTATTTCTTCAGGACCGAAAGCTAAACCTTCTGTAAGCATTATAATAATTACTTCGGTAATAAATACGCCAGCACAAATCAATAGAATTGTTATTCCTAATAACTTTCCAAATCGATTTACTTCTACTTGAAAAGGACTAGGTTCTTGTACCTCTTTTTGCAAACTTTCAGCGATTTTTCCTATTTCGGTATTCATCCCCGTCCCAATTACAATTCCTTCTCCATTTCCTCTCGTGATTATCGTATTCATGTATCCTAGGTTAATTCTATCAGCTAAAATCAGCTTTTCATCTACAATGTCTAACTGTTTTTTTACAGGAGCAGATTCTCCGGTTAAAATAGCTTCATCGACATAAAGTGAAAATTCTTTTATTAACCTTAAATCTGCTGGAAATTTATCCCCGTCTTCAAAAAGGATAATATCTCCTAGTGCTACATCTTCTACAGCAATTTCACTGATTTTACCCCCTCTACGAACTTTAGCAAAATGGGGAGCAAGTTTTTTTAAACTTTCCATCGATTTTTCTGCTTGATATTCCTGATAAAACCCCAAAGCGGCATTAGCAATCAATATAGCTGCAATAACTATCGCGTCTGTATATTCCGAAGACCACACTTCAGCACCAAGCTGAACACCTTCCCACAATCCAATAATAATTGAAATTGCAATTGCAAAAAGGAGTAAGTATACGAGGAAACTTTTAAATTGCCCAATGAAAATTTGGAGAGCCGTTTTTCCTTTTTCTTTAGTTAATTCGTTCTTCCCATATTTTTCAAGTCTAGATTGTGCTTCAGCTTCAGACAAGCCTTTTTCAATTGAAGTCCCTAATGCGTCTATAACTTTTTCAATATTCTCCGAGTGTGCGCTAATCTGTTTTATTTGTGACATTTTTTCTTCAATTTTTTTCAATTTTGTATTAAAATATTAAACTAAGTATTATAGAATAAATAAATTATATTATAATATTATAGAATAAATAAAGGGTCATAAAAAAATTATACTGGTGATGAATGTTTAAAATATCTTTCTCAAAAACAACATTGGATTATATCATTCATGAACAACAAAATATCGAACCAGAACAATTAGTAGTAGTACTTTTTTATCATTCCGCTGAAACGTGAACAATGTCTCTTTGTGGAAATTTTGTCGAGTTGGTGGAAAAATTTAAACTCTTAGACGATGACGATTTTGTCAAGCTAAAAGATACTGAAATAGAGAACGAACAATTTAAAGCCGAGCATATAGATATATATATTGAAAAGCTAATCATTCCTGAGTTAGAAGAAAAACCATTAACAATTGTGGATGTGGCAGTAGGAGAAGTGAAAGGTAAAAAAGTAGGTTTGTTGTTCATAAAAAAAAATTCAAATGTATACGGTTAATAAATGAACTTATCTCGAAAATGTTTGAAGATTAAGTGATTCACGGTTGTGCCCGTGCCGTATTTAAAGAATTCTCTTTTTTGTTAAACTTGACAATACATTTATAAACATGCCCATCTAATTCTTCTTAACTTACTAAATCTAATAAAAAAGTATATGTAAAGATTGGTGAACATAATTAGACCGTCACGAGTGTTTAGATTAATTGTTAGAGTTTTCTTGTTAGTTTTTACGCTATCATTATCAGCTGTATCTATTTTAGGAGGTTGGTCTGCTGTAACGATGTTGAATCCTGGTAGTAACGATATTAATATACCCGATGGAGATATAACAGCAAATATTTACCTTGGCAATAGTTCAGTAGAAGTTATTGTTCCATTCAACATTTCAAATGGAGGAGTATATGAATTATCGAATATATCTATAAGATTCCAAGTGGGTATGACTTTCGGAAATACATCGACACTTAATAATGATACAACAACCGTTCAAATTTTTGATACGCCTCAATCTTATGGTTCTGTTTTACCTGGACAAACTCTCAAAGCGAATTACACTGGTACAGGATCATTACCTCTTTCTGAAGTAGATTGGTTTAGAACTCCTTATGCATTAGAATTCCACGCAAACCTTACATTTAGTGCTTCTTATTCCCTAAATCTATACACCTTTACAGTTAATATAATAAATTTTTCATTGGGGGCAATGTAAATGGAGGGGATTTAAATGGGACGATTATTCAATGTTGTAAAGGGAATCATATTTATGTGCGTTTATATAGCAACCACTATGGTTATACCATTTCTCACTTTTACGTGGGTAAAGGAAGTCCAAATATTAGGCGTTGGAATTGTATTAACACAACACGATTATGATAATATTATTTTTTGGATTTCTGCATTCGGACTACTTATTAGTGCAACAGCATTTTTTAACTACTCATCTCCCAAACAGTCAATAAGAAAAGGAACTTTCGCTATGGTTCAAATAATTTTAAACTGTTTGTATATATGGTCGTATAAGTTTAGTGGAGCCACTGAAATACGTTTCGAAATAGTATTTGAGATAGCAAATATTGGGTTTATTTCTATAAATGTTCAAAATATGGTCATGCTCTATATGGGGGTTTATTTTCTCACTATACTTCTTAAAGGATATGATTTCTTCGATTTCCTTCTCAATCGGAAGACTATTAGAGAGAAAAGATATAAGAAAGAAGTAGGAGGTAACGACCTATCGTGATTATTCTAGCCGTTGATTTTATCCAAATCATTGCAGATATCGTTGCTGCTATTTTGAATTTTTTAAATCCAATTGTAAGTCCGATGGGAACATTTATGGTATATTGGATGGAATATGTGTTACAATTCTTTCCTCAAAATGATTTAATTGTTTATGTTTCAATAGCGATTGCAATAGTCATCCTTGGGCTTATCGTGAACATTGCTTGGCCCGGTAATAAAAGACCAGGTTTCCTTAAAAAAGTAGATGAAGTCGAAGAAAAGATAGAACGAAAAGTAGAAGAGCTAGATGAGAAAGTCGAAGCGAAAGCTAAAGAAGTTGAAGATAAAGTAGAAGAGAAGATAGCAGAGATCGAAACTAAAGTCAAAAAGAAGGCGAAGAAAGCGCAAAAGAAAGCAAAGGACCTAGAGAAGAAAGCGGAAACATTGGAAGAAAGAGTAGAAGAAATTGATGAAAAAATCAAGAAAAAAAAGAAAGAAAAGATAAAAACTGAGGAACTGGAAGAAAAGCTAGATGAATTGGAAGAAAAAGCTGAAAAACTTGAAGACTTAGCGGAAGAATTAGAAGAAGAAGCTGAGGAATTGGAAGAAGAAGCTGAGGAATTGGAAGAAGAAGCTGAGGAATTGGAAGAAAAAGCTGAGGAAATGGAAGAAGAAGCTGAGGAAATGGAAGAAGAAACTGAGGAATTGGAAGAAGAAACTGAGGAATTGGAAGAAGAAACTGAGGAATTGGAAGAAGAAACTGAGGAATTGGAAGAAAAAGCTGAGAAATTAGAAAAAGAAGCCGATACGGATGATGTTGAAAAAGAATTAGACAAAACTACAGATAAGGAATAGATATCAAAGAATTTTAACTATATTAAAAATTAAATTAATTTTTACATTTTATTTTCCTTTTTAGAATCAAAATGCGTATAGTCAATAAACTATAGTTTTTTACATTAAGATTTAAATTATCGTTTGATCTTTAATGTAATTATAGGTTTGAGGTAAATAATTCGCTGTAATTGATTATGAGTTCAAATCATAAAATTGATAGATACAAGCAAAAAAAAGAATTAATTGAAGAATTAGAATTTTATAAATCAATTATTTTAAAAAAAATGGATAGTGATGATTTCAACTCTGCTTTAATTAAAATTGAATCTACATTAACTCTCATAGAAGAATACCAGTCAGATTTTGATTTGGAAAAAGAGACTAAGGAATTCACCCAATTACAGCAAAAACTCCGGGTTGAATTTGATGAACATCGGAAAATTTTTCTTAGAAGATACGACAATCTTACGAAAGAAAACCTCACTGAAGCTAATTTGGAAAATTTCACAAAACTTTTAGCAATGTTAAAAAATGAAGTCGATGACAATCTAAATCAATATAACCTTCATGATTTGCGTGACGATATTAATACATATTTCGCATATATCAAGAAATTGTATACTATCATTAGTTCCTATAAAGTTCTTAACTATAACGATGCTTCTGGAAAAATGTTAACCTTTATGAAAGAGTCCCGAAATGTGAATTTTCCCAATTTGAAAGAACTAGTTACTACTATTTATCAAAATTTACTTTTTATTCAATTCGAATCTATGGCTAAGAACTACGAAAAACTAAGCATAAATGAAATATCCGAGAAATTGTCAATATCCCCCGATAAAATTGAAGATATAATTAATCTCCTCTTAAACAATCCAAAAAGTCCCATAAAAAAATATACGCAATATAATCGACAAGTAATTTTTAATAAGTGAAATCAAAAGGATTATCTGAAATTTAAAATCTATAGAGCCCGATAATGCTCTGCTCTTAAACTATTTTTATTTTTTAAACCAGACTCAATAAGGCTTAATATCTTAGATTTATCTCTTTCTAATACGCCTCTGAGTGGTAAATAATTAGACGCATGATTAGACCTAAAGATGCAATTTGCGGACTTATTAGAAAAATTTATAGTCTCAACGAATAGCTTCAATTCTGATAGTATCTCGTAAGAATTCATCTCTTTAAATTCGTTACGCATTTTTTTCTCGTATATAACAGTACCTGGTGGAACCATGAGAGATAAAAACGCGATATACCATATCCTATCGTCATTAGGACAGATTTTATTTACTAAATCTGCTGATTCAAGAGCATGTGTTTTAGAAACGCTCTCGTTATTTGCCCCTCCAAGACCGTTAATAAACGTTGCAGACAATGTTATGTCAGCTTTCATTAATTTTTTTGAGGCATTAATAAAATTCATTTTTGTAGCGTTTTTGTGAACTATTTTAAGTAATTCATCAGAGCCAGTTTCAAATCCTACGTATGCAATTTTTAGTCCAGCATCTGATAAAGCTTTCAAATCATCATCAGATTTTTTCAATATATCTTTCGCGTGAGCATACACACCAACTCTTTCTAAATTAGGAAAACTCTTCATAGCATAATTAGTAAACTCTAATAGTTTTTCTACGGGGGTTACCATAGCATTACCATCTAAGAAAAATAATTTGCGCACGGATGAATTATATTTGCTTCTTGATCCAATGTCTAAATCTCTTTTAACTTCATCAACTGATCGGATTTTAAAATGTTTTCGAAGATTTGACATACAGAAATCGCAACGATATGTACAACCTTCAGTTAATTGAATCAATAGAGAATTTCCTTCCGATGGAGGGCGAAAAACAGGATTGCAATAGTAAATTCTTTCTTGACTAACCATAACTATGATTTAATTTGAATAATATGTATTTTGAGATTGAAAAGGAAAAATTATTTTATTAAGGTTTTTAAGATTTAACAGCTTTTTCTTTGGTCTCCTCATCCTTAGGTCGTTGTGGACAGGAGGTAAGATGGCGTCCTAATCTGATGAATTCCTTTTTACAATAAGGGCAAACTTGTTTTTCTTTTGTCCCCTTTCCTGAAGTCGCTGTAGGTTTTTTCTTTCTCTTTTTTTTAGGCATAATATCGTCTATACTTGCGTCTTCAGGAGCAAATTCGCATTCTGCTAAGTGGGATCTTAAATCTCCAAATACTTCTGCGCAGAAAGGACATTCTAACGAAAATTCTTCAGAATCGTCAATTTGATCTTTTCCAGCTTTTCTTTTTTCGAATTTTAGAGAAACCCCTTCATCATCTTCTTCAAATTCATCAATTGTTAAATCGAGTTCGCTCTCAACTGCTAGTTCAGCTAATTCAAATGCCTCTAATTCTATTTTTTTCTCCTTAATTTTCTTCTCTGCGCCTTTTCTACTCTCTTCATAAACATCTGAGACCCGCTGATTTGTTTGTATGTACAAAGAGCACACTTGGCAGACATAAGCTTTTTTGCCCATCACTAAATCTCGTTCAGCACAGCTGCAAAGGGGCTGTAAACTATTGGAAATATCTCCCATTGCAGTGAGATGTTTACATGCAAATTGGCGCGAAAATTTTATTTTTTGTTTTTTACGTGGAATTGTCAACCAACCAAAAGAAGTATGTAATAAAAATAATATATCCTAAAATTTAATTTTTTTGATTGTTCTAATCCAAATTAAGAAAAATATTTTTAGTTGTATGTCGAGATTAGAAGTTGTAATGAATAGTTTTCAAGTCATTAATGACTTTGGCTTTAATTTCAGTATTTTCAATATCCGGCAATAAAACATCAACTAAATCTCTTAAATCTACAATCTTTTCAATTAAAGCTTCTGGTTTGCTCCACGGAGTAATTCTTAGAGGATGGCTATATTTTAAACCGTTATTAAAATTATCCAAGGCTTCACGATAGAAAAGGCACGCTTGTCCAATATCCTTAATTTTTTTCTCATAAATATACCCAATTCTATTGAAAGCCATTCCAGCACCCGCAAAATCTTTAACTTTGATGAATTCTACAGCTGCGTCTTCAATTTTATTTAAACCAAATTCTATGGCCTCTAATTCTTCTTCTTTTACGACAATGTAACCGATGATATAATTAGCGATACCTTTATAAAATGTCTGATTGTTATTTTCTGCTACTTTGAATAACTCTTCAGCAAATTTTCGAGCATACACTAAGTGATTATTTGAAATGCAGAATCTTGTCACCTTTCTAAGTAAGTCCATAACTCGATTCATATCGTTTATTTTTTTATATTTTTCAATACCTTGACGATAATTTTCTATACCTGTGAAAGGATCTTTATTTTTAAAAGCTTGATTTCCTTGGTATATAATCTGCTCAGCTGATTCTTTTATCATGTTATCGTTCACACTTGTCTGATAAGATAAATCATTCATGCTGAATTGCATATCCTCAGATAAAGGGATTTCCACAAGATTTTCCTCATATAAATCGGAATTTTGATTATCCAATACCTCATCTAAATCTTTATAATTCGAGTCAAGTTTGTGTTGTTCCTTAAAAGCCTCCTGGAGTGGTCTTTCTGCTGAAGTTAAAGAAGATACCTCAACGAGAAGATTTGCAAAAAAGAATTTGTTTAATCCTTCAACAATATAATCAATTTTATGATAATTATTTTCAAACTCAACAGAATTTTGATCTACGGTGACATCGGTTAATCTATATATCTCAAATCCCGTGTCATATTTGGTCAGAATGTTATTCTCAATCATTTCTTCCCTTTTCTTACCTAAGAGAGTATGATCAAATACCAACCCTATTGCATCATTAAATTTATGCTGAAATCCAAGTTGGTTAATGAGATCGATATAAGAGAAAAACAGAGTTAATCCTGGATGTGAATGAAACCAACCTACAAAAAAGTAATTCTTACCTTCTCTATCAAGTTCTTCATTAATTTTTTCAATCTCTCCATAATCAGCTTCGCTGAATTCGACATCTATATCATGACCAAATGTCATTGGGATTGCTCTTTTCACATATACAGCGTCATCATCTCGATATCCAATTAGAAGACCGTAAATTTCTTTCCAATCTTCTGAAGGAATAAATCGATTTGCGTATCTGCTAGCGTATAATATAATTGTTTTATAAGTTTCAGCATTAATGATTACAGGTTTATTGTTTCCTGTTGTTTCTTTTTCATTATTAGAAATTTGCTTCTTGGAATTTTCATCTTCGTCTAGATTTCTTTTTTCAAATTCCTCTGTCATGGTAATAATATCTTAAGCTCTTTATCTGTATATAGTATAACCTTTAGAATAATATAATAGTGTTCTTAAATAAAATTATGGATTAATAAAAATGATAATTTAAAGATTAGGTTACAAATTAGTTTTTTTAGCTTTTTCTGCTAACTCAAGAACCTTTTTTGCAAATTTCAAATCACGAACGATTTCCAAAGCCTTCTTTAGAGATGTTATTGCTTTATCAAACTGTTTTGTATTATAATATGCAGAACCTAAATTTGTCCAGACACACTCATCTTTATCGTTGTGTTCTAAAGCTATTTTACTAATGTCTATGGCTTTTTCAAAGTTTCCTGTATCAATATAAATTGAACTTAATTCTCTCCAAGATATTGCTAATTTTGGATTTATTTTAACAGCCTTATTTAGAGCTATTATGGCTTTATCGTGTTCTTCAATCTCGTAATAAATATATCCAAGGTTGTGCCAATTTATAGCGTCCTCGGGATTCAATTTTAGTGCTTCTAAATAAGATTCAATAGCTTTAAGATAATCCATATTTTGAAAGTAGGCATATCCTAACTTGATCCAAATCGTAGCATCAGTATTGTTTTTCTTTAAGCGTTTTTTTAGGGCTTCGATTTCTTTTGTCATTGTCAAATAATGATTAATATTAAGTTTTGGTAAAAATTCACAAATATCTAAATAACTCCTCTTTTTTTAAAACCTTTAATTTCCTCGGGTGTATAATTAAGCCATTGAAGAATTTCAACGGAGTTTTGACCTATATTTGGTGCGAGATTTCTTATCGATAAAGGTGTTCTCGAATATTTAATTGGAGAATTAATATTATGAATTTTTCCAAATTTTGGATGGGGTAGTTCCACAACCATATTTCTTGCTTTAATTTGCGGGTCTTCGCATGCTTGGCTGAAATCGTTTACAGGCATAACACACGAGTCAATTTTCGAAAAAATTTCCATCCATTCTTCCTGCGTTTTCTTTAAAAATTCCTTTTGAACTTCTCGGAATACTTCTTCTTTTTCTCCTCCAACAGCATTCCCTTTCGTTATTAAATCCTCACGCTCAAGACCTATGCAAACTCCACGCCAGAATTTTACTTCAATCGCACCGACTGATAAGTATTTGTTGTCTTTAGTTTTGTAAACTGAATAGAAGGGGACATCTCCATGCAATGGATTTCTTGGCTTAGTCATACCGTCATTTAACCCTTTAGAAAACTGAAAAGCTGCTGCCATTGGCATAAAAGAAAAAACGCAATCTGTCATCGAAATATCTATGTACTGACCCTCCTTATTGGGATTTTTATCTCTTTCAATTAACGCACCCAGAATCCCGATGATTGATACTAACCCGCCACCTACATCAGCTGCTTGTACTCCTGGGAGGATTGGCTTTCGTTCTTGGTTTTTTTCTCCAATAAGTTCCCTTTCTTTATTTAAGTCTAATATTCCACAAATACCAATATAGTTTAAATCATGTCCTGCAAGTTGTTCGTACGGGCCGTATTGACCGTATCCAGTTAATGAACAATATATTATCGACTTATTAATTTTAGAAAGAGTTTCGTAGTCCACTTTTAATTTCTCTGTTACCTTTGGCCTAAAAGTTTCTAAAATTATGTCAGCTCTTTCAACTAATTTGTAAAATATATCTTGAGCTTCTTCAGTCTTCAAATTGAGAGCAATTGATTTTTTATTTCTCATTATCACTGAATTAAATGCGCTTTCGCGATACCTACCTTTTTGAAAAAACGGAGGTGGACTCCCGTATGGATATCTAGGATCCTCAACTCTAATAACTTCAGCACCAAGGTCTGCTAATATCATTGAAGCGTATGGACCAGGTAGCATTCTTGCGAGATCAATAACAACAATTCCTTCTAAGGGTAAACTCATAATAATATAGATTAAACTTTACTATTATAAAAAAATTAAGAAAATTAAGGAATCACTACGAGATTACAATTCGATGATCTCTGCTTCCATAGTTTCAGTGTCAATAATAGCAAATGTAGGTTTATCAGTCAGATATCCGCAAAGTTCACCGGGATTAAGTATTAGAACGCCTTTATGTTTCCTATTAACCATTATATGCGTATGACCTGAAAGTATAATGTCAAACATGCCCGAATTCGCCAGAGCATCAATCGTTTCTTTTTTTGGCATATGAGACGCATAAATTCGTTTTCCACCTAACTCCATTATGTGTTCATTTCCGTTTTGAGGAAAAACACAAATTCGCCCCAGAAGTACTGTTAAATATAATCGTTCTCCGTCATTGTTCCCAAAAACTGAAAAAAATTGATTTTTTATTGAATTGTTTAGCTTATCAAACCATTTTATAACAAATGGGGAAACCAAATCCCCGCAATGTATAAGAGCTTCAACATTCTTTTCATTTATTATAGAAACTGCTTTTAAAATATTATCACGATGATCGTGAGAGTCGGAAATAACCGCAATTAGCAACTTAAAATTCACACTCTTTATATTTTTATTCAGAATTAACTAATAATGTAAAAACAATTATAAAAATCTTTTTTTCAGAAATAAATATATGTTAATTTAATTATTATTAATACGATTTAGATAAACAGAAAAGCTGATAAAAAATGATAGAAAAATTCCTTAAAGCTGAAAAAGAAGCAGTAGATAAAGAACTATTTGATTATTTCGCTTTATTAAACGAAAATGAAGAAGAAATTTTATTGAAAGATTTCTTTACTCAACTTCAAACATTTATTCTTAATAAAAAGGCAAAAAGATTACATCCTATACTTTTGATTGCTGCTTTCGTTGGAATTGTAAATCCTATAAATCTGGAAAGTCAAATGGATCAAATTCGAAAGATTTCATTAGCTTTGGAGTTGCTTCATAATGGGTATCTAATTCACGACGATCTTTTAGATGATGATGTTGAAAGAAGGAGTAAACCAACATTTCATGTCCAACTTAAAAATGAATTAAACCAAGCTTATGATAATTTGGACGTGCCCAATAAGAACGAATTAATCCAGATGTATGGTCGAGATATGAGTATTTTAGGTGGAACACAGGGTTACCTTCTAGGTTTAAATGTTATAAAAAGCTCAAAGTTTTCTGAAAATTTAAAGCTATTAGCTATTAACGAATATACTGAAGCAATGGATAATTTAATGAAAGGACAGATTATAGAAGAATACATGAATTACCATAACATAACAATGTCCTTGGAACAATATTTAATAATTGCAGAAATGCAAAGGGCAAGTCTGCTGGAAATATCCGCAAAAATCGGAGCTATTTTAGCTAAAGGAAATAACCACTATCAAATAAATCCACTAAGTAAAGCTATGAATCTGATGGGTCAGGCATTTGCGATTCGAGACGACATGATTGATATAGTCAGCGATATTAAAGCAAGAAAGAAAAAAATAATATACATATTTGCTGTTCAAAATACTGATGAGGAACAATCTAAAATTCTGAATGAAATCTATCATTTAGATGAGCTAAGCAGAAACGATGTAAAAACTGTAGAGACTATTTTTACAGAAACAAATGCAGTGATCATAGCAGAACACTTTTCTAAGAATTTGATAAACCAAGCAAAGGAATTTCTTAAAAATATTTATCCTGACCTTAACAAAAATCAAAAAACGTTCTTTAACGAGTTCTCTGATTATATGTATATGAGAGATTTTTGATCATGTTATGTTACTTCCTTCACACTACAAAATAGCCAGTATTTTGATGTTTCAGCATCAAATTATTTAGTTCTTTAAATACATTCAAAACATTGTGATTCTGTAGTGCTGAGGTCCTAAAAAACCCGTTAAATTGCTTTTCTTTAACAAATCTATCTATATTAACTTCAGGAACATGGTATTTTTCTGGCACAGTTTCCAATAAATCGCTTTTACTTCCTATTAAATATTTAGGAATGTTTAAACAATCTGTGTGCTTAAGTAATTTATCATACCAAAAATCTAGTTGATCAAAAGAGCTACTATTAGTCAGATCAAAAACTAACAAAACTCCATTTGCTCCACCAAGAAATTTTGGAAGTAGTGCTTTGAAACGTTCTTGACCGCCTAAATCAAAAATGCTTAAAACATTATGTATTTCTTTAGGATTGTCCGTTTCATCTATATTTCGAATTTTTAGTTCTATTGAGTGAAAATTTACCCCAATTGTAAGAGATGTATCAAAATTAAAGGAATTAAAACAAAAACGATTAAAAAGACAAGTTTTACCAACACTCGGAGGACCAACTATAACGGTTTTGAATGTAAATAGTATGTTTTTTCCTTGAGTATGAGTTCCTATCAATATTAATACCGAATTTTATTACAAAATAACTATATTAAAACTAATGCCAATTAGAATTAATCCTATAAAAAAAATTTTATCAATTTTACTTTTAATTATTATGATTAAATCTTTATTCTTAAAATGCCTAGAATAACTCAAACCTATTTTAAATAACAATAGATGTTTCTATAACAAATAATTAAGAATTATTATGGCTATTAAACTCCCTCCAAGCCAGATAGTAATTAGACCCCCTGTAGAAGCGTACAGTGTGCTCATTGCTGTCACTGGAGGATGCAATTGGAATAAGTGTCGCTTTTGTGGGACATATAAAGGAATTTATGGAAGTACTCAAGATTATGCAATACGCCCCTTGGAAGATGTATTAAAGGATATAGATCTCTATGCTGAA
>Ga0209979_1002384_pt1 | contig 18114 bp, 9 predicted proteins | sample AnhtaG_FD_183114 | JGI IMG/M metagenome (GOLD analysis project Ga0209979, IMG submission 183114) | Deep subsurface microbial communities from Anholt, Denmark to uncover new lineages of life (NeLLi) - Anholt_01485 metaG (SPAdes) (version 2) | ecosystem: Environmental > Aquatic > Marine > Oceanic >...
GAGGAGCAGAGGACGCGGACCACATCTCTCGTCCGGTTTCAAGGTCGAAGCAGACAACGTCCTTGCCGTTCTGGTAGAACACGCGGTCACCATCAGCGCACAGACTGTACGTCCTCAGCCCAGAGGCTTTCGCACCTTCCTTCTTCCAGAGCAATCGCCCGGTATCGGCATCGAGAGCAAGAACCGCTTTCTCGCCCTTCGCTTCGGTCGCGCGAAGGCGTTTCACTAACGGCTCCGCGGACTCTCGCTTATGCAAAGGGGACTCCTTCTTCTTGAGGAGTTGTACCCATTTCGCCAGCTCGGTGGTCCGCTCCTCGGTGACGCTTCGGACAACGAGAAGCAGAGTCCCTTTGTGGAGGACGACTTCCTCGGTGCCGCGGGTGTTCTCGTAAACCTTGAGGGTTTCTCCCGTCCCCGCATCCACGGCAGTCAGCGGCGAGTGAAGACCGAGAGTGACGTAGACGCGGTTCCCAACGGCCACCAGCTTTCGCTGAAGCTGACGGGGCGTTTGGCCCCAGTTGACGATATGGGGGAACCACGTGCTGATAGGCCTCTTCCAGAGCAGGATTCCGTTGAAGGCGTCGCGAGCCACGAGATACCATTCGGGAGTCTGTCGGATGGATGCTACGGAAGCCTCGTCCGCGATATAGAATATCCGTCCACCGGCCGAGACCAACGCATAGATGCTCGGAATATGTTCGTGACTCCGCGTATGCCGCGGCCCCGCAGTCCACTGGATGTGGCGTGGCGGCCCGACCACCTCGTCGTGGGCCACCGCATTTCCGCTTGCATCGTGAAAATAATGTGTCCATTCATCAATATTTATGGGCCGCGGTTTTACGGTCTTTCTCCAGCGGCCATTTTGCTTTGTGTACAACGTGCCGCCGGGAGCCAGCACACGCATTGCTTCGGCCATCGGCACGCTGCCGAGCCCGCCAACGGCGGGACTGATCAAACCGGCCAATGGCCGGTCGGCCACAACCAGGTTTACGAGGTTGTCGATGTAAGGCAGCCGCTGCCCGTCGAAGCCCTCGACCGATACTGGGCCGTAAAGGTCAAGTGACCTGATATGTTCCCTTGCCTTGGCCACGTTCTTGGCTTCGGTATCCAGACCGTGGACCATATAGCTGTCGTTAGTGCGCAACGCCGCCGTGAGCTTTCCATCGCCACAGCCAATGTGAACGATTAGACCGCCCTTGATGCCAGTGGTGTCCAGAATCTGTTTGGCTTTCTGGTCGTAGCCCCCGCTCTTGTCTTCGCCAAGAAGACGCGGGGGCTGAGCTATCACCGCTGATAATGTACATGACATATACAGAATAAATGCACACTTTGTGAGCGCCGTAAGGTGTCCTCCGAAAGGAGTCCTTAGGACTGCGGAGAACCAACACCTCATTTTCATGAATACTTCTCCTTCACTGTAAGAAGTTGCTGAAAAATTTATGCGGCTATTGTAACAAATACACTCATCCGGAACAATGAACTTTAAATCTCAAAATTCGATTTTGCCAAATACCGTTGGGTCAATATAATTAGAAAGTCATGGGCCGGCTTGCCAAGGCCGATTCATACTGTTCTGGTAAAATGTGCTTTTCCCCCTAATCAGCAGGGAACTTCGTGTATTCGATTGAATTCCGTTGAACCGCGCGTAACGTTAAAGCTCAGCCGCGTGGTTTACCGCTTCGGCTACAGCGTCTTTTTCGCGCTGTAATCTTCCAAAGATTATCCAATTCCTTGAAGAGTTTTGGCTTCTCCTTTTCCAGCCATTCCAAAAACTTGACGATTGCTTGCCAATGTTCCAATCTCCTCCTTGCTTTTTCAATGGGCTGACCCTTCACGCGGCCCACAACAGGCCCTGAAACGAAAGCTCCTTCCCAAGGACCTTGATAGCCAAAGTCGGTCAAGTCTTTTCCACAAAGCGCCTTCATGCCAATGTTGGAAAGATACCGTGTGTAGTGATCTTCGCTACCGAGACCGATATATAGCATAACCATTGTTTCATGATGGCCGAGTTCCGCCAATGATTTTGCCGCCGCATATCGAGTTCTGTTATCTTTCGCCTTATCCTTCAGGCAGGTTTCCAAAGCCTTTTTTGCCCTAGCGATGCGATGTTCTCCCAAGTGAAAAGAGCATGTGTAACTGATCCTAGGCTCCTTGTCGTTCAGCCCATCGATTATCGCTTGAATTGATTTCTTATGCTTCGGGAACTTTGAATTAAGAATTTGATAGCAGTATTCTCTGACCATCCTCTTTTCGTGTTTGGCCCCCTTAAGAACAGTTGGCAGGGCTGCTTCTCCCAATGCGCTGAGCTTGTCTGAGGCAGTCTTAGCCTTGCGCCAGTGATCAGCTAAGGTCAAATCTGTGTATGCTTTCTGAATCTCTTTCTCAGAAGTACCAAGGGCAATATTTGTGCTCTGCAGACAAAATCCTATGGTTGCTGCCAGTATCACTCCGAATCCTATTCTATTCATAACTTTTTCCCTCTCGCGAACAATGTTTATATGGTTTCCAGATATACCCGCTTTCGGGTCTTGCTTCCAGATAACACGCCGCCGCGCTCAGGCCAAGTGCTCTCAAAAAACTCCGCTAGCGCACTCTCAATTCGCTATTCAACGGCAGGCGTGACCGGCGTCAGTCCGGTCGACGCGGTGGTTCGACGCTCTTCAATTTGGAACTACCGTTTCTGTCGACACTGGCCAAGAGGTCCCGTCCGGCAGTCGCCACGAACGTGCGCGTCCAACTAGCGCGGGTGTTACCGCCGGATCGCTTAGATTGAAGCGTCTGCCCGTGCGAATTTCATCGGCGTGCAGAGCAAGAAATTCCTTCCATGCCTTGCGCAGCTCGAGCCGCTCGGCGCGGCTCAGATCGGTACGACCGGAATAACCGCCAGACGGCACCTCCAGCACGGTCTGTAGAGCGTCGAGCGCAAGGTGATAAAGGCGCTCCTCTGCGAGCCGATCCGCCCACATTGACAGTAGATCAGAACCGGCGCCCAGAGTTTGCGCAGCGTTGCTAGCCTCCCGAAGGAGCCATTCGTGTTGCTCCGTCGCGATAAGATCGAGCAGCGGACGCAGGAATCTTGAATCCCCCGACATTCCGGCGGCGGCACAGGCGGCCCGGCAGACGCCCAAGTCCTTGTCTTCGAGTCGTTCCAGAACGAAGTCTCTGTATTCCGGAGGAATCGGCTTCGGGATCGAGCGGACCGCGGCCTCGCGAATCGGGAACCAGCTCGATGTGCCGAAAGCCTCCAGAAACTGGCGGTAACGTTTGGGCCGGGGGGACGGATCGTCTCGGAGGACGTGGAAGTAGAGCAGGATCTCGGCATGGCCGGAAACATGCTCACCGAGAGAGTACCCACGGCTGCGAAGGGTGTCCATGGCCCGCAAGAGTTCGCGAATTGGTTGTGGTGTGTCGAGGATGTTGTCTTTCGGGTCGGTTCGGTTCTTGTGTGTCGGGTTCCTGGCTTTGTTGATGGCCGCGAGAACCGCGGGGGCGTCTTCCTTTGTACCGACGGAGGTAATCATGAAGGCTCCGGCTGCAGCGGTCGGGAGATCTTCGCTTGCAAGCAGTTTCGCTGCAAGGGAACGGACGTCAGGGATAAGGTTTTCGTCCCAGGCTCGTTCCACCAGCCTGCCACGGATGCTCAGTTGAGATCCTTCGGAAGTACTGAGCTGAGTCGGTATGTAGTGGGACTCGGGATAGGGCAGCCGATTGTTGAGCGTGTTAGCAGCCTTGAGTGCCAGTTCTCCGTCGGGATATCCAGCCAGTTGAATCAGGATCTCGGTTGCTTTCACTGTCGGGATCCGTCCAAGGGCTTCAAAAGCCCGCTCGTCTCCATCCCGGGCCCGGTTTGTCAGGATATCCAGGTAGACCGGATGTCTCAGGCAACGGAAGTCTGCGTAAGGGGGGGATCGCTTGCCCCAGTATTTGTCCGGCCAGTCCGGTAATTCCGCCATCTCGCTGACGATTCGTTCTGCTTGCTCGGCATTGGGCATGCGAAACGTAATCGTGGTCTCACCAACCGGGCGCTTGCGCTCGCCTTCCTTCCAACCGAAATCGTGGGTTGCCCGGATAGTGTAAACACCCGGTTTGACGATGTCGCAGTAGCGCATCAGCGGCAACGACGTGGTAAACTTCTCGCCCGGCTTGAGCGTCTTGGGGCCACCGAGGCCGCCCATGCACATAGTCGAAGGATCTGGATCTTCAGCCGCTTGTCCGGCTTCATCTGTCGCGGTAACCTTGAACCGCAGATGCCGGCTTGCTCCTCGATAGTCACCGCCCCACGAAGCCTCGAATGGTGTGTCGCCCGTGTTTTGGAGGACGAAATGCATGAGCACGTTCTCGCCGAGGAAGTAGTCGAGGCGGTCGAATTCGAGCGTTACCTTCGCCCCCTCAGGCACGGGTTGCGTGGCGTTGCCAGCCCACATCGACTCGTCGCCAGCGTGAACAGGGAGCGCACAAGGGATCAAAGCCAGGGAAAGCAGGCTGAGAATCACGAGCAATCCCATGCTTGTTCGGAAACGCCTGCCTGAAGCTCGGTCATGGCTTCCATTCCGTCCAACGGATTGTCTGGCAGCTTCAATCATTTCTTTGATCCTCATTCGAGCAACTTTCTTGTCCGTTTCGTCGAACTTCTGTTTATATGGTTTCCAGATATACCCGCTTTCGGGTCTTGCTTCCAGATAACACGCCGCCGCGGCATTGCGATAATCGACGTGATTTCAACGGTTTAGCATCAATGTTGCCGAAAGTCGGCGTCTTATATGGTTTCCGTATAACATCCCGAACTTCTCGTCATTCAAAGGAATCCCAGCCGCTGTTGTACTCTCCTAAAATACAAACAAATTTTGATCTGTCAAGAGAGAATTGATAACCGAATAGGTGGTTTCTTTTCGCTTAATACAGGGATTTGACTTAGGCAACTGTTTACTCAACCGTTTTAATCCTTGGATTATCGCTTAATTTTGGGCAATTCAACAAACTAATTGCATCTAAGTTGCGTTCTCTTTCCCGTTAAACCTCATTTAAGCGACAACCTTGAACAGCCTCACCTTCCCCCTCAACATCACCGCACCCAAGCCAATAAGTGAAGATATGGCGGAATTTGTGTTTGGCCTTATCCGAATAGTTTTGGCATAGTGCGCCCGGCCCCGGAGGCCCTTGCTAAAAGTTATTTGTATCATTCGTTTTATACAACATGATGATATGGAACTTTTTGTTTCTGGTCCCGAGGCACTTGTTCCTGATGTATATGACAGTAATCCTGATGGTTATAGATACTCAAGATACACTTGCAGTGCGGAAACATGCATTTCCTGCCTTCAGCCGAAGTCTCTAGTGTTTTTCCCATCGTTACTCCTTTGTAGGTAGAGTGACAAACAAAAAAAGCTGCAAAAGTTAGTTATCTTCCTTTGCAGCTTAAAGAGTTTCTAATCTTTTGCGTTTTTATCATTTTACCACATTATTCAGTTTTGTCAAACAATCTTTTAATAAATGACCGCCGCACGTAAAGCATCGGAGAGTAACATAGCCGTTTCAATCGCTAACGAAGATAAAAAGCCCCTGCGATGCGGAGGGAGATGAAAAAGCGAGATAAACCGCAGGGGCTTGGAGACTAAATTGTTCTGCGTCTGCGTAGCCAAGTTACAAATCCTACGCCGATGCTGCCGAGCACGATTGCAGAGGGAGCGGGGATAACGGTGGGTTCTCGAAGGCCTGGACTATCCCAAACTCTGGTGGGAAGCCGCAGAGCCATAAGATTTTCAAAATCCTAAACTTGTCCTGAGCCCATTCGAATACGCTCAGGGTAAACTCCGTCGAATGGATCCTAATCAAGCACAAACGAACAAAATCCTAATGTTCTCCCTGGGGGACGCCTTACGGTGAAAACCGGCGGGCCTTCGGCACGTGTTTGCTGTTGTTTATCATTTGAGGTTTGGATTTGTTGAGAGCTTCGGATTTAGTTCTTCGATATACGCAATACGCGATACGCGATACGCGATACGCAATACGCAATACGAGTGCCGTGTCTCGGACATTTATTTAAAATCTACTTGAAATCAAACTCAAAATTTGGTATAATACGCCTATGTTAGCCTGTCCCTTAGGGGCCAGCAGGCTAACATAAACCGCCAGTAGGCGCCAGATATAGCGGAGAACCGCACGAATCGTCCCGCACCAAATAGGCTGTTGCCGTAATTTGGTGCTGGACACGCCAAAAAGCATCGCTCGTAAATAGTCTTGGAGCGAAACGGAAAATCCTTAGGGGAATTACCAATCATGAGCATCGAGAATCCAACTTTAGCTCACTTTAGGCACTTTATCCCTAAGGGATTTAGCTCACTCTTCACTTACTTACCTGCCTATAAGGCCCTGTATTTACGTGCCTATAAGGCACCAGTTATTTACGTGCCTATAAGGCACTACATCTGTCGAGAGCGCTCTACAAATCAGCTCCTTTTTATGCAAAACAAACCCAATTTCCAAAAAAGTCAAATGAACGTAAATATCTATGATACAAAGGAATATAAAAATTTTATCCCGCTGGCGGGGCAAAAAAACAAACCCAATTCAAACCCAATCAAACCCAATTTCCGAAATGCCCAAATGAATGTAAACTTAACTTTAACAAAGGATTACAGAAAAAAAGATGATTTCGTAGTCCGAATAAACAAACCCAATTTCCGAAATGGCCAAAATGAATGTAATCTTAAATACAACAAAGGATTATGGCAATTTTCGGCTTTACGGCCGCCGAAAAACAAACCCAAACAAACCCAATTTTCTGAAATGATGGTTCTTTGTATGTTGTACAAGCGCTCACATAAGTATATCCAACGCTACTACTTCGTGGTCCAGGATCGACGGTACGGTAAGCGAGACAATGTCATCCTTGGTTTCGTAATCCGGGCTTTTATCGCTGACAAGCAGGTGTATCTTCTTTATTTTTGTACCTCGTGGAATTTTTACTTGAAGCTTTTGCTCGCCGATACGAATGAATTCTCGAAACGGCCCTTTCATCATCATCGGGTTGGTGAGATTAACCAGATGAACGGTCATAGATTGTTTTTGCCGCCAAGCGGTGACATCGAGGACCCCGGGACCGGTCACTTGAACGGGCGGTTCTTCATTTATGGCCCAGTTGATTATGTTTCGCAGAAGTTTTCCATGGTCCACGTTCAGGATTTCCCAAAACGTCCGGCCTATGTCCCAGGGAATGTAAGCAATCCGGCTCTTTGGCAATTCTCGCAAATACACTTCTCGGATATCGGTGTCTGGCTTTCTCGGATAAACGTGTTCCATTGGTAAATCAGGATAAGTGGGGATCAAAGTGACCGGAGAAGGGAAGTCTAACAGAGGCTTGACATCCAGTCGCCAAATCCCATTGATGATTCGGTATGCGTCTTCCAGCCCACTTAGGACTGGATGAAATCGGCCAGTGTTCGAATCACTTTTCAGTCTTAAATACGAATTCTTCATCGGGCCTTCGACCCGGTCCTTATAAGAGATTCCAAACAGATCGGCAAGGCCGAAATCTCGCCGCTGCTTCCCCCATTCGTCGTACAGCGACGTCTCGAAGGTGGCGACCAAACTTCCCCCACGTTGGACGTATTGCCTGAGCTGTTCGCACTGCGCTTCCGAAAGGGCGGCTATGTTCGGAAGAATCAATAATTTGAATGGTTTGAGACGCTCAACGTCGAGCAAGCGGTCGTTCACCATCTCGAACGGTATACGTGCTTCGATGAGGGCATGATACATCCCCAGCTCGTGACCGTCACTTTGCTCCTGCCATCTTTGGCCTCCGTAGTAACGGTCTGTCTGCTCCGAATAGACCATCGCCACCCGGGCTAGCGGCGCAACGTTTCTCAAATACGGTTCGGCACGATAATGCCACTGGTAGATTTTTTCAACCACCTTAAGCCAACGCCGGTCGTAGATTGTACCTGAGAATTTAACAAACCATGGCCGCATATTGTTGGCGATTCCTTCCGCTACCCAAATTCGTGTTTCCGCCTCACTCTGTACGGAGTCCTTCCACCGGTAACGTTCTTCCAATCCAATGCTGAATATGCCGCCGATGGGTTTCATTCCCATCGTCGCGCGCAACTCTTTCGCCCGCTTGCCGTTCGACCAGGGAGGAATGACACCCCTTCTTGCTTGATGATCGGTGAAGAAAATATCGGACAAGGCGCCGGTGACGATATTATCTGGGAATCCGTTGGGAATATACCGAGAGGTGGGCTTGACCTCCCGGATTGTTCTGTCCCACAGGAACCATAATTTTTTTAATCGCTCGATTCGCCACTCTAAGTATTTACGATAAGTCGGGTCGTGGCGATTGCTCGTTCGGGGCAGGTCCATCCCGGAAAACGACTTGAAATTCCGAACGCAATGCTCACAATAGCATGTTCCGTGACCGGCCCAGCGATTGGAGAAAATCCCATCCACCTGGTATAACGTTGTAATCTCCTTATGAACTCCGGTCATGAATTCAAAGTTGTATGGGCCGAGCGCGCACGTGACCCACAATTCGGGATTCGACCAATGACGCCGTTTTTGTCCTTTCGAATCGACGGCGATCCAATCCGGATGGGCTTTATAGACGTCGTTCCAGACCGCGTGCGGGTCGGTACGGGCGATCACTGCCATCTTCATTTCGCGGCATCCGCGGACCAGATAGCCGAACGGATCAGAATCACCAAGCCACGCGCTTCGATGATGCAGGGGGATTTGTGTGGGGTAGTACGCGACCACGCCTCCCGCGCTCAAACAAGCGGCATCGGCGTGGATACGCTTGAAGTAATCCAGCCAAAAGTCTGGATCGAATTGGCCGGGATCGTTTTCCACAAGGACCAATTGTGCCCAACGCATCGGGCGATCGAACCACGGTTTCGGGTCTTCAGCAGAGGCGACCCAGGGCCTTGCGAGGACCGCATGCGCCCCCGCGACGACTGACGTCTTTATGAAATCTCTTCGGTCCATGGCTAATTTTTCCTCTATTTCAACTCATCTTAAGGTATCTTCTATTGCACAGTCTCGTCCAGTGGGAAACCAAGTTTCTTATACGATTCACAATCGATACCGCCACCCAGCAAATAACCACTGCTCTTTTCATAATCAAACTACTTTCTCAGATTTGCTTCCGGACTATTATTATGTTCGACTGTATGATACCATCCACTCAACTACGCCTGAGAGGACTCGAACCTCTAACCTTCGGTTCCGTAGACCGACGCTCTATCCAATTGAGCTACAGGCGCTTCAATGTTTAAGCCGTTGTAATATATTAACTTAGTACATGTGCTGTCAAGTCATTTTTAGCCTGTCCCTACCATAACAGAGCGCCGAACACAAGAAATAATCATTGTACTTATCGGAAATATTTGATATTTTTATTAAGTTGGCAAGTTTCGCAGCGTAGCTGACTATTTTAGATGGGAAATATGAGGTTTAGTCCCCGCACAAATTATGACTTCTCAAAGTAACTTCGAATACAAAACAACTGTAGCAGACGAACACTGGCGTAACGAAGAGCTGCAGTGGGCGCGGATTCTTTCCTCAGGCTCCCCGGCCAGGGGTATGGTCCTGCTTTATATACAAAAGGCGTGCACTGCATTTCATGAGTTTGAGCCGGCCTGGAAAGAGGGTGTTTTAAAACCAGGGCGGCTTGAATTCTTCCGCCGGCGGTTAGCAAAGAGAGTCAGGCATGTATTGGTAACGATGGAGAACAATGGTCTTGATACAATTAACGGAGCCGCTGAGCTGGCTGAAATTCTACGTTCTATCGAATCAGCAAAAACTGCGGACCAGCTGGCCGAACTGACTGAAAAAGTACATACTGTTAACCACTTACTCTTAGATTCGTTAGAAGAGAGATAGTGCCAAAGAGCAGGAAAGATTGTGCCCGATACCAATTGAAGCATTATTGAAGCTTACTCGAACGAAGGGAGACAGATTATGAAAGGTGTTACCCGTCGGAATTTCGTTAAGAGTTCGATTGCCGCAGGCGTTGTGGTGGCGTTGCCGTTTTCACGTGTACGAGGAGCGAATGACCGCATTTATGTGGGCGTGGTTGGTCTCGGCGGGCGTGGCAGGGGGGCCCACATACCATCCTTTGAGAGTCAGAAGGATGTAACAGTCGTGGCCCTTAGCGACCCGGATCGAGAGCGCATGGCTTCAGCAGCCAAAATGATCGAATCAAAATACAACCACAAGGTCGAGCAATATGTCGATATGCGCAAGATGTTCGACCGCAAAGACATCGACGTGATCGGTAACGCGACGCAGAACTACTGGCATGGGCTGAGCACAATCTGGGCATGTCAAGCCGGCAAGCACGTCTATGTCGAGAAGCCGCTGTCGCATTATATCTGGGAAGGCCGGCAGATGGTTAACGCGGCCAGAAAGTACAGCCGCATCATCCAGTGCGGCACCCAGCACCGCTCGGAGAGTTCCATCGCCCAGGCAATCCAATGGGTTCGGGAAGGAAACCTCGGTAAGATCAAGTACATCACCGCTTTTGCCAACAAGCCGCGTTCTTCATGCGGCAGACGCCAGACTCCACTCCCGATTCCTGATGCCATCGACTACGACCTCTGGTGTGGCCCTGCCAAGAAAGTGCCGATCTATCGCGACCGGCTCCAATATGACTGCAGCTTCGACTGGAACACCGGCGATGGCGAGTCGTGCAACCAAGGCGTCCACGAGGTGGACGTGGCCCGTTGGTGTCTGGGCGAGAAGATGCTTCCCCGTCAGGTAATGAGCATCGGTGGCCGGTTCGTGTTCAACGACGCCTGCAATGTCCCTAACACGCAGATCATCTACTACGACTTTCCAACAGCCCCGTTACTCTATGAGGTGCACAATCTCAATAAGGCCAAGGGCTCTAACGAAATACCCACGTTTCGTGGCGAGAGAGTGGGCGTGATCGTCGATTGCGAAGGCGGATCGGTGAATCTCTATCGCGGCATCGCGTGGGACAACGAGGGCAAGCAGGTCAAGTCGTTCAGTGGCGGCGGCAATCATTTTGTCAATTTCATTGAGGTGGTCCGCAGCGGCCGCCGGGAAGCTCTCAACGCCGAGGTCCTCGAAGGCCACCTCTCCACTGCTGTTTGCCATACGGGCAACATCTCGTATCGTCTCGGCAAGAAGGTCTCGAAGGAAGAGATGCGTGGCCAAGTTCGGCACATCCCGGTCTTCAACGACATGTTTCACCGGCTGCTGGAGCACCTTGCGGCCCACGAAATCAACCTTAACGCCAAGACGGTGACGCTCGGGCCTTGGCTAGAGATCGACCGGGAAAACGAGTGCTTCAAGGACAATGAACAAGCCAACCGTTTGGTCCGTGGTTATTATCGCGAGCCGTACGTTGTACCGGACTTGTCGGCTTGAGCGCAGGGCCGGAATTGAATGCGGTGTAGAATCTTGTTTGGCGTTGTCGAAGCTGGTATCGAAACTGGAGGCTGGAAATTCGAGCTTCGAGTTTCCAGGGCGAGCATCGATACGAGAATCGACAACCTTAAACGAAATTTGCTTCCCTTTGGCGTCAGGGTGGAAGATCTATAGTTCATGAAGCATTTTAACGGCTTGTTTCATGACTATATCGGCTGCTTGAGGTGCGAAGGGACTGCTTCTGATTTCGTATCCTCCTTCAATATACAGATGCTCCGGTGGAAGATAGCTGGCTGCACCGTTGCAGTGCGAAATTACAAAAGTATGCTTATATGGTGAAGCAGCTTTAATTGCCATACCTATTTCTGTCAGCACTTCACAGCCAATACCTATAAAGGCGATATCACCAACCCGTGCAGCAGTTATATTCAGCGGAGTAGGGGGGTGACCCTTCTCAATTGTATCTTCGCTTCGTGGTTTGCCTGGAAGCTCAAGCGTTATAAAAGCGGTTGCAATTTCGCCACCATCGGAAACTTTTTCAATATCGCGGAAAACATGCACTACCTCCTCACCCAACAATGTCCCTAATAGCACCGGCTCGGGAATCCAGCCCGGTTCAGTGTTGAATGCAGGAAGCACTCTAAACCACGGGTCGATATTGCCGGATGCACCTGCAAACCCGGCAGTAATTACATCGTCACCAAGAATCTTCTCAACAAACTGTTCGGCTAATCCGAGGATATCACCACTGATGGTATAATTTTTACCTCCCAAGCAGGTAGCGTGGCTCGCATAATCAAATAGTGCGGCAATTGTCCTACCATCAGGTTTTGTTATTTTCGCTACTAACACTTCTTTGTCGGTAGGGCCATAGGGATTGCGCCCGAGTCTTATTGAGCTGTTTCCTGAGCTATCGAATCTCAGCTCCCGTCGATTCATACCGACTGGGGAATATCCGATACCCGCACCTATATGGACTGGCCCCATATTACTCAATGCTTTGCGAATTACTTCTATCAGCTTAACTTTTAAGTGTTCTGTATATTCGAGATTATTCGGGTGACCTTTTTCCTTATCTATAGTCAGGCTTGGCCCGGCGTGTGTGTGTATAGCACTGAGAAAAAGTTCAGATGGCTCAAGCTGGAACTCATCCAAAATAACTTTCCGCATATGCTCAGCTGTTCCACCATAAAAGCCTATCAAATCGCTTGACACCAGCACGAGCCGTTTATCGTTATTTTCAAATACAACAATTCGGGCAGATAAAGGGTCGTGAACACCTGTAGATAAGCCTTTACGGCCGCCATAGCCGGCCATATTAACAGGTTTTTTCGGTGTTATATCAACCTTTGCGGTACCGGCTTGTAGAGCATTTCTACTTTCCTGAGATTGGACGGACGAAGTTACAAAGAAAAGACCAATAGTAAGAACTGTGGCGATTACGATAATTCGCTTGAGTGAAAGGACAAATACTTTTCTCATAATAACCTCCTTAATATAATCCATTTTTCACAACAAAGTTTGTTTGACTACCTAAAACTTTCCTATAAGGACATTATACTTCTTAGATATAGGTATGCAACCGATTTTACGTTTTTAAGTTCATTTTGGCATTTCGGAAATTGGCCCATTCGACTGCGCTCAGGACAGGCTTTGTTTGGGTTTGAATTGGGTTTGTTTTTTTGGGCCGGAAGGCGGTTTCATTTTCATAATCCTTTTGTAAAAAAGCGTTTACGTTCATTTTGGGCCTTTAACAAAATTGGGTTTGTTTATTCGGACTACGAAATCATCTTTTTTTCTGTAATCCTTTGTTATAAGAGAGTTTACATTCATTTTGGCTTTTTTGAAATTGGGTTTGATTGGGTTTGAATTGGGTTTGTTTTGACCAATTGTCCAATTGCGTTTATTTTCATAATCCATTTGTAATAAGATACTTACGTTCATTTGACTTTTTCGGAAATTGGGTTTGTTTTGCATAAAAAGTAGCTGATTTGTAGAGGATTCTCGACAGATGTAGAGGGGCGAGTTAGTGAAAAGTGAGCTAAAGTGCCTAAAGTGAGCTAAAGTTGGATTCTCGATTCTTGATACTCGATTCTGGATACTGGATTCTGGATTCACGATACTGGATACTCGATACTGGATACTGGATTCAAGAATCTCGGCTTGCTGGCTCTAAGTCCTTGCTGCGCTGCAGCTTACGACATGCAAACTGAAATGTCATCTTCGCCTACGGGCGGTTTATGTTTGCCTACTGGCAAACATACGGCTATTTTAACATAGTTTCAAACATAGTCAACAAAAAAATGGCCAAAAACGACTTTTTTTATCAACAATTCTAAATTCACACGCCTGCCGCGGCGTAGCTCCTGTCACGCTGTAGCTTTATGCGAAGGCAGATACGCGAAGCCGGATAAAACCTTTTTTTAAGAGACACAGATTAAAGAGAATTGTTTTGACGAGGATGGGGAGTTGTGGGGTGTGTTTTAGGGTGGAAGGTGCAGCATAAGTGGGTTTGAACAAAGCGGATTTTTCTTGATTAAAGGGGCTGGGAGCGGATAATGACGGAATGGTGGAAATGTAAGAGAATGTGGGGATAAACATGACATCTAAGCGTAAAAGAGTGCCCAAAAAGATAAAAGACAGGTTATTAGTAGATGCAATGCATCGTTGCTGTCTGTGTCCTAAACATGAGGACATAACTGATATTCACCACATTGTGCCTATAAACGAAAAAGGGCCTAATACAGAAGAGAATCTTATGGTTGTTTGCCCAAACTGCCATGCGAAGATCCATCGAATAAGAGGAAGGTACACACAAGAACAACTTAGGATGTACAAGGAGAGATGGGTAAATCTTTGTGCTAAAGGACTTACACTTGAAGAACGCCTGGCAGAAGCTCCAGGAATAAATCTTTTCCAAAAACCGAGTTTGCATAATCAGACACCGCCGGAGATGAACTTTGTCGGGCGTAAAGATATGCTTGAAACCATAACGAAATGGTATAAGAATCCTGAGGTTAGGATTGGGGGGCTTATTGGGTGGGGCGGAGTGGGGAAATCAGCGCTGGTGCGTAAGTGGTATGATGAGATGGGGGCTAATAATATCCAGCCGGATGGTATCTTCTGGTGGGGCTTTTATCGCAATGCCTATCTTGAACAGTTTTTGAATGCGCTGCTGCGGTATGTGAGCAGCGGGCAAATTGAGCCGGACAAAATAAAAGGCACATGGGAGAAGACTGAGAGGATAAAAGAGAATCTTGGCCGAGGGGCGTACTTAATCATATTAGATGGCCTTGAGCAGATGCAAAAGGCGGAGGCCGGGGACGAGTTCGGCAAAATGATTCATCGGGAATTGACGGAATTGCTTCATTATTTGGCGGATGTTCCTAAAGCAGACGGGATGTGTTTGATTACCACGCGCTTTCCATTAAAGGATTTAGATGAATGGGAGAAGAGAGGTCATGAGAATAGGCCATTGATTGGTCTGAATGTTCAGGATGCTCTATTGATGCTGAAAAAGCGAGGCGTCAAGGGAAGCGATGATGATATGACAAGGATTATCAATAAATACAAAGGACATGCATTGAGCTTAACGTCTTTGGCCGGATATTTAAGTCGATACTATGGTGGAGATATAAAAGAGGCACCTGATATAAAATTTGTACTTAGTGATAAGGATCGGTTTAAGGATGTAAACAAACTATTAAGAAAATATGCAGAGAAGATGTCTGAGGCGGAGCGGGTATTTTTAAATATATTCTCGTTATTTAGACAGGAGGTAAATGGAAATGATTTTACCGGTGTCTTTCGTAAGGAGATAGAAGGTACAAAATTCAATGATGTGTTAGTTAAGATGAGCGACCTTGATTTCAAGGACCTTGTTGGCGGTTTGGTGGACTGGTGGCTTATCTCTTATGATGAAACGAAAAAAACATATACTGCTCATCCGCTGATTAAAAGTTATTTTGAATCCGATTTTGAAGAGAGGAATAAGAAACTCTGTCATCAGCGCATTTACGCATATTTTGGCGAAAATGCACCTGAGCGGGCTGATACGTTGGAGGAGATGCAGCCATTATTTGAGCAGGTTTATCACGGCTGTGCGGCAGGTCTTTATGATGAGGTTAATGATGATGTTTATTGGGAGAAAATATACAGAGGAGAAGAATACTGTATCACACAGAAACTTGGTGCATGGGAGACGAACTTATCTATTGCCAAAACCTTCTTTCCTGAAGGCAACCTTTCACAAATGCCGCTTGTAAGTAAAAAGAGCGACCAAAGCTGGCTGCTCAATGAAGCAGGTTTAGCACTTCTTGTCACAGGCAGGCCTAAAGAGGCTGAAGAACCATTTTTAACGGTAGTTAAAATGTATTTTGAGTCAGAAGACTGGGGAAATGCTTCTGCGGGTTATCGAAACTTGGCGGACCTTCGATTTCGAACGGGTGAGCTTGAATCCGGGCTTGAGAGTGCCAAAACGGCACTTGAAATATCAGAGAAAGCAAAAAATGATCAGCATATCGTGTATTCAAAAGCACATCTTGGCTGGATACTTTTTCTATCGGGCAAAACGGAAGAATCAGAAAAGGAGTTCAGGGAGGCAGATGAGATTGAGGGGAAGATCAGTGGTGATCGGCTTTACGGTCAAAGAGGAGTTAAATACGCTACATTTCTTATATCGATGGAGAGGATTGATGAGGCTTTTGAACTGACAAAACAAAACCTTAAGGTTTGCAGAGATGAAATGAAGAAAATAGATGACATTTCAAGATGTCACCTCTGTCTCGGTGCTATTGAAAGGACAAAGGGAGATTATAAAGAGGCTGAGGGTCATATTCGAAAGGCACTTGATATTGCGCGTAAGATTGGTTATACCACAATAGAAATCGAGGCGCTGCTTGAGAGCGGCAGGCTGGGTCTTGATATGGAAAGATATGAAGATGCGATTCGTGATGCGGACAACATCCTGAAGATTTGTGGGCGGACGGGATTTAGGTTTTATGAGCCGGGGGCGGAGGTGGTTTTGGCGAAGGCGTATTTAGGGCAGAAAGATTTTGAGAAGGCGGAAGGTTTTGCAAATTCGGCTTACGAAAAGGCCGTAGGTATGAAGTACCGGTGGGCGGAGGGGGATGCGGCGGATTTGTTGGGAGAGATATACTCGGTTAGGAGTGATAAGGGGAAGGCGCGGAAGTGGCTTAAAAAGGCGGTTGGGTGCAGGAAGGAGATTTTGGACCCGAAGGTGAAAGAGTCGGAGGGGAAATTAGCAGGGAGCGAGTAGGGGAAAGGGAGAAGTGAGAAGGGGAAAGGCAAATCAATTTATTATTTATTCCGTCAAAAGGCGCCGGATCTTCGATATTGATTATTTGGTGATGACCCCGCACTAATTAGACGTGAGTTAGCACTCAATAAGTGCGGGACAAGCAACCCCGTATTGCCAGAAAAATTAACCACACCTTGCTGAACGGCTGGCTTCAATACATTAGAGCGTTGGCAGTTCGAATCCTTTTCGGTACTTTTTCGTCAGATATGTGTTTGCTTCGGCGTCCCCGATGAATCGTTCCAGGTTGGCATCGAATGTCAATCGTCGGCCAACCCGCATTGCAATGTTAGCTATGTGGCACAGGACGGCAGAGCAATGCCCCACCTCGACACCGGCATTCAGTTCGGACACCTTTCGACTGCGCACCGCCTTAATGAAATTCGCAATGTGAGATTCACCTCCACGAGAGCCACCCGGGCCGGCTTTTCCATCCTTGAACGTCACTTGCCAACCTTTCCTGCCAATAGACATCGTCCCATTATCGCCGTAGAAAATATCCCCGTTATCGTGGCCCTCGTGCGGATAGGGGGTCCACAGCCGCATCTCGAACATCAAGTACACATCGTCGTATTCAAACGTGGCGATTTGCGTATCCGGCGTCTCGTGGTCATCATCGTAAAATAATTGCCCGCCGCTGCACGACACGGCTTTCGGCATCTCGACTCCCAACCCCCAGCGTGCGATGTCGATCTGGTGAATGCCGTCATTGCCCGTGTCGCCTGTCCCGTAGTCCCAGAACCAGTGCCAATTGTAATGAAATCGGTTGGAGTTGAAAGGTCGTTTTGGCGCCGGCCCAAGCCAGAGGTCATAATTGACATTGGGCGGCGCTTCGGTATCCGGCTTACGGCCAATCGGCCCCCGCAACTGACAGTTAATTGCCTTGGCCATCCGGATTTTACCGAGCTTGCCCGACCGCAGGTATTCAATCCCTTCAATTACCCCTTCTAAACTGCGAGACTGTGTGCCGTGCTGGACAATTCGCCCGTATTTGCGCGCCAGATTAATCAGCAGACGCCCCTCAGAAATCGTATGGCTGAGCGGTTTCTCCACGTAAACATCCTTTCCAGTGACAACAGAATGTGCCGCCAGAGGGACATGCCAGTGGTCCGGCGTAGCAATCGAGATCACATCTATCGACTTATCTTCGAGCATCTTTCGACAGTCGATATAGGCCTCGACCCTTTCGTTACGGTCATTGAACTTCTTGACCTCACGCGCCAGAATGTTCCCGTCCACATCGCACAGTGCCGCAACCCGAACTCCCGCAGTACTACGGAAATTGCCAATGTGGCTGCGGCCTTGACCGCGAATACCCGCAACACCAACGCGAATTTCGTCGTTAGCTCCGCGGACTCGCGAAAACGGCAACGCCATCACAACACCAGCGGTCATCGAGCTCTTCACAA
>Ga0209979_1002385_pt1 | contig 18109 bp, 19 predicted proteins | sample AnhtaG_FD_183114 | JGI IMG/M metagenome (GOLD analysis project Ga0209979, IMG submission 183114) | Deep subsurface microbial communities from Anholt, Denmark to uncover new lineages of life (NeLLi) - Anholt_01485 metaG (SPAdes) (version 2) | ecosystem: Environmental > Aquatic > Marine > Oceanic...
TTGTTTGCAAAGATACTATTTCTATATGGTAGGTTTGTGGAAACATATCAATTATTTAAACCTTTGTAAGATTGCATGAAATATAAACAATTTTATCCTTTTGGACCGATAATATCTTCATTTCTCTCAAAAATCTCTTGAATACCAATGTGTCCCCAAAAATCCTCAATTGCTATTCCCTCAATTTCTCCTTCACTTTTTCCCTCGACAAGAATCCTAACCCTTTTTACTTGAGGAAGTTCAGTTAATGTGTTAACAATAGAGAAAATTGCTAATGGTTCTGTAGTTGAACTATGAGGTATTTGTTGATCAAGTATTATATCTTTACTGAAATCAACAATGGCTAAATCTTCTTCTATTTTTATTGAATTTATCTTTGTGCTATTTGGAATAGTAGGATTTAATTCTTTACTAACAGGACCTTTAATTAATTCTTCCATTAAAATTAATTGTAAATCTTTGTCCAATTTAACTTCTCTTATCTCCTCCATTAAAAAGCACTCTTTCTCGCCACATTTTGAAAAATAAAGAATTATTTCTTGCGTAGGAATTGGGGTTATTGGTTCTTCTTTAAATATAGTGTCAATTATTCTCTGGCAACCAACGGTTGAGAGTGAGACTAAAATAGCAATCAATAAAATATTAAATAGTTTACTAAATTTTTTGAAAGATGCACTATTAAAAAATTTCATCTGTTAGACCTCCTCTAATAAAATTCTTCAGATATTATCTAAATACTTGAATTTTAGGTGTAAGTTTAATTAGTTCACATTATATCATTTTGAGATTAATACTCTTATAATTGGTATATAATTAAACAAAAATAATTTCTAAAAAATTTTATTTAGTAGTTAGACTTATATTTTTGTTTTTTAGTTCATGATTTTTAAAACTAGCTTTATGCAAATAGCTTTATTAAATTACAATTTATATTTAGTTATCTATTTATAAATCATGTAGGGCAACCTTTAGGGTTGCATTATTAAGCAAGGCTAAAGCCTTGCCCCACATTTGTATTATACAAAATGCATATAATAAAATATGTAAAAATATTTTATATTGTGAAAATAGTAGCTAAAATAATAGCTAACATAAAATCTATTTAAGGAGGCATTTACATGAAAAGCATAAAAGCTGAAATAGGGGTTTTTGGAGGGTCAGGATTTTACTCATTCTTGGAAGATGTTGAGGAAATTTCAGTAAAGACTCCTTATGGTAATCCAAGTGATGTAATAACCATAGGTAATATAGCAGGTAGAAGAGTTGCTTTTTTACCAAGACATGGTAGAAATCATCAATACCCACCACACATGATAAATTACAGAGCAAATGTATATGCTATGAAAGAGTTAGGTGTTACAAGAATATTTGGACCAAATGCAGCCGGAAGTTTAAGTGTAAATGTTAAACCAGGTGAATTTGTAATATGTGATCAATATATAGATAGAACTTCTGGAAGAAATACTACGTTTTATGATGGATCAAAAACTACCCATGTTAGTGGAGCAGATCCCTACTGTCCTGAAATGAGAAAAATAGTTATAGAAACTGCAAAAGAGTTAGAAATACCAGTTCATGAAAAAGGAACAGTTGTTGTGATTCAAGGTCCAAGGTTCAGCACTAGAGCTGAGAGTAAGTGGTTCTCTTCATTAGGTTGGGAAGTTATTAATATGACCCAATTTCCAGAATGTCATCTTGCGAGAGAGCTTGAGATCTGTTATGTTAACATTTCACTAATAACAGATTATGATATAGGTCTTGAAGGTCATCCTGATTTAAAACCAGTAAGTCACGAAGAGGTAATTAAAGTTTTTACTGAAAATAATGAAAAACTAAAAAAGCTAATTTTCACAACTATTCAAAAGATTCCTGAGAAAAGAGATTGCATTTGTACTAAAGCATTAGAAGGAGCAAGTTTTTAATGTTAGAGCGTAATATAAAACTTTTTAAAATTTTTGGAATAGAAGTAGGTTTAAATTGGAGTTGGTTTCTAATTTTCATATTGGTAATATTTTCACTTTCAACTCAAGTCTTCCCTGGCTGGTATCCACAATTCTCACTAATAACAAATCTAATTTTAGGTTTTATAACAGCAATATTCTTCTTTGCCTCAGTACTAACTCATGAACTTTCTCATTCAGTTGTAGCAAATTTAAGCGGTATATCTATAAGAAAGATAAATTTGTTTATGTTTGGTGGTGTAGCACAGATGAGTAAACCGCCACAAACAGCAGTTCAGGAATTCTTAATGGCAATTGCTGGTCCACTTGCAAGTTTCGTACTTTCAATTTTTTTTGGAATATTTTGGTTTGGATTACGATTAACTAATTTTAAATTTCTTCCAGTAATTGCTTTCTTTGGATATCTATCTCTAATTAACCTAAGTTTAGGTATTTTCAACCTTCTTCCAGGGTTTCCTTTAGACGGGGGAAGGATACTAAGGTCAATATTATGGTATATTACAGAAGATCTTTTGTCATCCACAAGGATTGCCTCAATTTTAGGACAGATAATAGGATATAGCATGGCTGCATTTGGTTTTATGTCAATATTTATCTATCAGCTTCAATCTTTTGGTGGTTTATGGTTTATTGTTTTAGGATTGTTCCTGCAAAATTTAGCCAAAACAAGCTATAAACAAGAGATTATGAGGTCTTCTTTAGAGACAGTTTTTGTGCGAGATGTTATGAGAAGGGATGTCCAAACAATAAACCCAGACATAACAATAAATGATCTGGTTAAAAACTGGTTCATGATCTATGGTCATAAGATATTTTCAGTTCTCGAAAATGGAGAAATAATTGGAACTGTTTCTACCGAAGACGTTAAAATAATACCTAAAGATAGATGGCTAACAACTACAGTTAGAGAAGTGTTAAAAACTATAAAAGAAAGTCAACTTATAAACTTAGAATCAAAGGTAATGGATGCTCTACACAAAATGAATGGTAATAAACTGGATTATCTTTTAATTGTAGAACAAAATAGATTGTTAGGTATTATTCATATAGATGATATTATGCGATATGTGAAGTTAAAGAGGGATTTTAAAATATGATAAAAACAAAGTTGATTTTCGATCCTATATCTGGTGGTGGGATAGGTAAGGAATACATAAATGATGTTGTTGAAAAATTAAAAAATAATAAGGTTGATCTCGATTTATATTATACAAAAAAAGTTGGAGATGCCAGAGAAGTTGCTAAAGAAATTAAAGAAAATGAGTTCGATGTTGTAGCAGTAATGGGAGGGGATGGTACAATAAATGAGGTTATAAATGGTCTTTTACCCACAAATATCCCTATAGCTATAATTCCATCCGGTATTGCTAATGTTTTTGCAAATGAAGTTGGGATCTCAAGAAATCTCTTAAAAGCATGTGAAGCTATTTATAAAGGGAGCTTGTATGAGGTTGACCTTGGTAAAATAAATGATAGTTATTTTCTCTCATTAGCTAGTATAGGTTTTGATTCTCATGTACTTAAAGATACACCATCTTCGCTAAAAAGAAAGTATGGAAAATTAGCTTACATATATACAGGAATAAAAACTATTTTTTCTTATGAGCCCCATCCAATATATGTGACTGTTAAAGAAAATGCTAAAAAGAAAAAATGTTATTTTATGGTAATTGGGAATGTTAGTATTTATGGTGAGTCTTATGTAAAGATGACACCTAAGGCTTCAATAACAGATGGTCTTTTAGATGTTTGTCTTTTTAAAAAGGAAAATCCGATAAACTATTTTCGCTACTTTTTAGGAGCTCTGTTAAGGCTTCATACTCAATTTCCAGATGTTGAATATTTTCAGACAGAGAAACTATATGTTGAAAGTGAAAAACCGCTTATGGTAGAGGCTGATGGGGATGTGTGGGGAGAACTTCCCACTACATTTTCAATCTTAAAACAAGGTTTAAGAGTTTTATTGCAAAAATAAAAATAAATATTTTTATAACTTTGTCATTGCGAGGGACGAGCTTTCTTGTTGCACTCGGAACGGGCTGCGCAATTTCATTAAATTAAAAAGGTGTTAAAAAATGATTGAAATTACTAAAAAGAAACTATCAAAAATGATTGATCATACCAATCTAAAACCAGATGCAACTCAACAAGATATAATTAATCTTTGTAAAGAAGCGAAGAAATATGGATTTTGTGCAGTTTGCATAAGTCCTATATATGTTTCTTTGGCACATGAGTTGTTGAAAGATACGGATGTCAAAGTGGATTCAGTTGTAGGCTTTCCCTTGGGATATACATTTACAAAGGTAAAAGCTTTTGAGACTAAAGAATTAATAGATAGTAGTGCAGACGAGATAGATATGGTTATGAATCTCGTTGCTTTAAAACAGAAAAATTATTCTTTGGTCTTAGATGATATTAAGGCTGTAGTTAAAGCAGCTAAGGGAAAAACTGTTAAAGTGATATTAGAAACTTGTTATTTAACTGATAAGCAGATAATAAAAGCTTGCAAATTAAGTAAAGAAGCTGGAGCACACTTTGTAAAAACATCTACAGGATTTGGTCCATCAGGGGCAAAAGTTGAACATGTAAAACTGATGAGGGAAACAGTGGGAGAGAAAATGGGTGTTAAAGCAGCTGGGGGAATTAGAACTTTTGATGATGCAATAAGATTTATTAAAGCAGGAGCAAATAGGATAGGAACAAGCAGTGGAGTAGCAATCATTGAGAGATTTAAAGAATAATAAATACATTTTATTTTATTAATCCTGATGTACCAATTTTAAGTGGTAATAAATGATGGATTTAATTAAAGATAAATAGTACAAATATTCATAAAAATAAGTACTTCTATTTTATAAAATTCTTTTAATTTTCAAAGAGTGGTAATAATAATTAAAAGTTCTAAAGTAATAAAGGGTTTGAAAAATGATTTTGGAAAAACAAGCACCTATCGCAATATTTGATTCAGGAGTAGGTGGACTTTCAGTTTTAATTGAGGTTAGAAAAATTCTACCCTATGAGAAAATAATATATCTTGCTGACAAGAAAAGGCATCCTTTTGGGACTCGCTCCAAAAATGAGATAGAAAAAATTACGTATGAAATAATCAATTTTTTAATTTCGAAAAATGCAAAACTTATTGTTATTGCTTGTAATACTGCTTCTACAGTTAAATTGGATGATTTAAGAGCAAAATATAATGTTCCAATTATTGGGATGATAGAGCCCGAAGTGGTTTCCCAATATATTAATAAATTTAAGGGAAATTCGGTAGGTTTAATTGGCACTAGCGCAACTATTAACAGCAAAGCATATGATGATATTATAAAAAAATTAAATACTGATATTAAACTATATTCTAAAGACTGCTCAAAATTAGTACCTTTAGTAGAAACTGGAAAAATTGAGAGTGATAGTTTCAAAGAGGCATTAAATAATTGTTTATCCCCTCTCCTTAGCGATGGAATTACAAATTTAATAATTGGTTGCACACATTTTTCTTTCATTATTGAAAGAATAAAGGATTTATTAGGAAATAATGTAAATGTTTTTAACCCACCCAGATTTGTTGCTCATTATGTTAAGGAAAAATTGTCACATGAGGGACTTCTAAATAATTCTAGGGAAATATATGAACCTGAGTATCTAGTGACTTCTAAAAGAGATGAATTTATAAATACGGGTCATAAAATGACATCGTTAGATTTAAAAAATGTAAAACTAATAAAACTGTATGGATTCTAATAGAAAGAAATGAAAACTTTAATTGTAAATTGTTATAGAAAAACACCAGATAAAAGCATAGAAAATTATTGTAAACTGATAGGTAATTTTAGTTTATATGATGTTGTTTATGACAAGGATATAAAAGAAGATTTTAAAATAGATAATTATAATGCAATTGTTATTTCAGGATCAGAGAATTGTATTTCGAAAAAACAATATTCTCCAGATTTTTTAGAATTTTTAAAACAGATAAGTATTCCAGTACTTGGAATTTGTTATGGTCACCAGATAATAGCCAAATCATTAGGTGTTGAAGTAAAACGTGAAACAAAAATGATAAAAATGCCTTGTCCTGAAAATCCAACTGATCATGGAGAAAAAGTTCATATTATAGACAAGGATGAAATATTTATTGGTTTAGATAACAAAATAGATGTTTATGAAAGCCATCGAGAATATGTTGACTCTGAATATTTAGATAAATTTGGGATAAAATTATTAGCCAGCTCTAAATCATGTCCAGTTGAAGCAATTAAACATCTTAAAAGACCTCTATATGGAGTTCAATTTCACATAGAAAGATCAGGGGAAACAGGTAAGAAAATAATGAGAAATTTTTATGAACTTGTAGTTCAAAAATTTTAATTAATTTATTGGGTTTTGTAAGCTAATTTTCCCTTTGGTGATTCATGTATTAAAAAATAAATTAAAATAGCTGCTATAAATGCCCCAATTAAATTAGCAAGTATTGGTATTTTAAATCCAAAATTATCAAACAGTATTCCTCCTATGAAAGGTGCTGGAAATCCAAACAATCCTCTAAAAAATGACAATTTTCCTATAGCTTCAGCTCTTTTTGTTTTGTCCACACTATTAGCAACAAGGGTTTTCATAGCAGGAACCCAAGTAGATGCAACTATTCCCCATGAAAATGCAAAGATTAGAAAATGCTCATATTTAGTTGATATAAAGAACCCAAGCATAGTAATAACACCAACTAATTCTGATAATATGAGAAATATTTTACAACCAAATTTATCAATTAATTTACCAATCGGGATTTGAGTAATTGCCCAACTAGATGAGAATAAACAACTTAAAATGCCAATCTGTGAAACTGATATATTAAAGGTTTTTCTTAGCATTCCATATAAAATTGCAGCACCAAGTCCCCAAACAAATATATCTACTATTGTAGCAATATAAAAATTTTTTAGGATTTTAGGAACTTTAAAACTTTCTTTCAAAAGTAGTAAAAACCGCGAAAAATTTAATCTTTCTTTATTGTTTATAAATAATGTTTCTTTCAGATAAAGGACAATAAGAATTAAACACAGTATTTCAATGAATATTCCTAAATAGAACACAGGTAGATAGCCAAATAGATCAGCAATCTTGCCACCTAAAAAGGGGGCAAATATACCAGGCACTACACCAGCGAACATAAATTTTGAATAACTAATCCCCACCTTTTCTTCTGATATTGATTCAAAGATAATAGAATCTAGTGAAGGCCATGAAATTGCAGTAACACCAAAAAATACCATTGCAGGAATGAGGAAAAAAGCCAATTTTGTATAACCTGCTATAAGAAAGAAAATCATAGCAGAAATAACAAATAAACTGGCTATTACTACAAATCTCTTTCTCCCTTTTCTATCAGAAAGCCAACCTCCTGTGAGTTGGCTTATAGGATTCATAATCCCATTGAATCCACCAATTCCTTCAAGTAAGCCCACAAAAGTCATGGATGGATTTAAACTCAGGAAGAAGGGCTGTCTTATAGCCAATAACATATTAAAGTATATTCCTCCCAAGAAATGATATGATGATAAAACATTTATATTGCTTTTAAGATTTTGATTTTTATTATTGTTTTTAATTTTATTTAGATCGTTCTTCATTTTTATTGGTTTTTAAATAATTGGTATTTTTAGTCAAAGGTGTTCAGTAAATATTAAAATAAATAAAAAAAATTATACCAAATAGTTTCAAATTAAAGTTTATATATTTAACTTCCTATTTTTTATTATTTCTCAACTTTATGAAATTACTTTCCTTTACACCTATTTCTTTATCTGGTGGCAGAGAGTTAATAAATTTTATACTTTACATTCTAAAATGATCCCATCCATAAGTATTTAGGGGCATTATTCTTCCATCAGTTTTAACAATTTTTATACCAAATTCTTTATCTTTAATTTCCCCAAGTTCAGTTACTTTTGTTTTAGTTTTCCCCTGGATTTTTTGGATAATTAAATTTGCATTCTCTGGAAGTGCAGTTAAGAGCAACTCATAGTCTTCTCCTCCATGAAGAGCAAAGTTCAAAGGACTCTTCTTAATTGATTTTGCAAAAGCTAAAGTTTCTTTGGATATTGGTATTTTTTCCTCCCATATAATTGCTCCAACTCCACTGGCTTCACAAATTTTGGTTAAATCACCAGATAAACCATCGCTTATATCCATCATACTATGAGCAAGTTTACTCTTTGCTATGATTTCTCCTTCTACAAATCTTGGGCAAGGACTTAAATGAGCTTGTTTCAATTTTGTTTTATATTTTTTTTCAAACTTCAAATCAGGATTTTCTATAATTTCTAAACCCGCTGATGAATCACCCAAATTTCCAGTTACAAGTATTTTATCACCAGTTTTTGCATCTGAGCGTAAGAGCAAAAACTCTGGTTCAATTTCACCTATTAAAAAAATATCGACAAATATTTTGTCTTTTGAAAGTGCTGTATTTCCTCCAACTATATCAATATTAAATTTTTTAGCCTCTTCCTTTATTCCTCGATATATTTCTTTCACATATTTAACTTTAGTATCTTTTGTCAATCCAATGGAAATAAGAGCTTGATTTGGAATTCCCCCTTTTGCTGCAATGTCACTCACATTTATTGCAATAGCTTTCTTACCTAACTGATAAGGTGTTATAGTTTCTCTTTTAAAATGAGTTCCTTCTATTAAGACATCACAGGTTAAAAGTGAATATTTTTCACTCTTAGTTTTTATAACTGCAACATCATCTCCAACTCCTGCAATAACCATACTCTTATCAACAAAGATATCTTTAGTTATTTTCTTGATTAAACTAAACTCTCCAATATCTCCTAATTTCATATTTTGAATTTTTATTAAATGGGTGAATTATGAAATATTAAAGCTTTTTAACACTATTTTTATTTTATTGTTATAAAATATCTAATTGATAGAAATATAAAGTATATCCTAAAAATTGTAAATAAAATACTTATCATAGTAGTTACAATAACTATTATTATTACACTGATAATAGTTAAAAATGATTAAATATTGAGATAAACATATTATATAAGGGGGTTAATTAAATGAGAAAAGTAGGGATTGGTTTAGATATTGGAGGAACGAATTCTGTAGCAGCTGCTGTTTCAGAAGATGGAAAGATTTTTAAAAAAGAAATAGGAAGAACACCATCAAAGAAAGAACCCAGAATAATAATAAAAAGTATTGTAGATTTATTGAGATTTATTGAGGAATGGTCTTTAAATAAAAGATTTGAAATTGTTGGTATTGGTTTAGGTATACCAGGTTTAATTGATTTTACAACTGGTGTTGTTGAGATACTGCCTAATTTTCCTAAAATGAAAGGTTTTCCAATTATTGATGAGCTAAAAAAATATTTTAACTATAAATTACGTTATGAAAATGATGCTAGTGCAGCATTAATAGGAGAATATAGATTTGGAGCAGGTAGAGGTTTTAATGATCTTATATGCTTTACTTTGGGAACTGGTATTGGAGGAGCAGTATTAACAAATGGAAAATTATTGAGAGGTCCTGAGGGTTTTGCAGGAGAATTGGGGCACATAACATTAGATCCAGATGGACCTTTATGTGGGTGTGGAAACAGAGGTTGCTTGGAAGCATTAGCATCAGCACCAGCCATAGTTAGAAGGGCAAATGAAATTATGTATGAGAGAAAAATAAAAACATCTTTAAGTGGTTATTTAGAAGGAGAAGAGGAATTAACTGCTTCTTTAATAGCTCAGGAAGCTAACAAAGGTGATTTTTTAGCTCAAAAGATATATGAGGAAGTGGGCAGATGGTTAGGAATTGCAATTGGATCATTAGCAAATGTTTTTAATACCCATTTATTTCTTATTGGAGGTGGGGTAGCGAATGCTGGTGATATTTTATTTAATCCTATGAAAGACGAAGCATTTAAAAGAGCACTTCCTGGTATTAGAGATAAAATTGAGATCAAAAAATTTAAATTAGGAGATGATGCAGGAGTTATTGGAGCATCAAGTTTAGTATTTTTTAATAATTAAGGGTTATGTGATAAATAAAAAAGAGGATGATGTATTATGCTATCTGAATTTGATTTTATATTATTTATAAAGTTATTAGGTTTATTACCTTTAGTAGCAATTATAATAATGATAGTTGGAGTATTAAGAAGGAGCACAATACTAAAAATAATTTCAATAATTTTATTTGGAATTTTCATTTATTTTGTTTTGTTTGCTTATCTAATACTTAAATATGCGGGGGGAACCATAAAAATCTTCAATATATCTATTTAAAATACTTCTTATCCTCTATCAAAAAATATACTCTTTCCAGTAACACTTAATGGTATACCTAATGCTATTTTTATATCATCATCCAAAAGTTTTAAGTTTATTACAGCTCTTCCTACTGTGTACATAACTCTATTATCTATATGATTTATTCCTGCAATTGAAACTGCTGAACCAACTGCTATTCCTAAATCATTAGAATTAAAGAAGCAAATTCCTTCTGCATCTTTACATGCTTTACAGTCATGAAATCCACAATATCCACAATATGGAATCCCAATTGTTTTTAATTTTGTTCCTATAATTACAACCTGGTGGCTATCTTTCAGATTATTAGCATCTCTAAGAAACGTATTTCTCATTGTCCCAACCTTCTCCTCTTCAGCAATTCTTCTCATCTCATCAATTACCATTTCTTTCTGCTCTTCACTCAAAATAAAAGTTTCTATATTGTCAATCCCCTTTGCTTTTGGAGCTGTTCTTGCACTTGCACACATTATCTCAGCAACTTTTTTTACTGCATTTATTTCCCATTCTCTTCCATTTCTCATTTTTTAATATCCTTTCTATTATAAAGATGGATAATTCTTTTCTACCCAATTCTTTATTTTTTTATAAAATCTCTTAGCTTCATAAATAAGTTCTTTCACTTCCTTTTCAGAAATTTTACCTGCTATATCATAGTCTACAATATTTCTTTTAATTCGGCAGGAATCAAAATAATCTACTAATTCTTCATAATCTTTTCCTAATATAATTTTAATAGATTGAAATACAGTATAATGATGTCCCCATCCAGAAGGTCTATAGCCCTTACAATATAGAATAATTGTTGCTGTTTGTAAAACTGCATTATAGGCTGTAGAGAATCTTCTATCAAGAGAAAGTATTTTGATATTAGCATCAGAAATATCCCTTTTTATAATTTTAAAAAGAGCTGTAATCTCTCCTCTAGACGTTTTATGTTTTTTAAGTCTTCCCTGAGCTAATAATTGTTTTAAAGTCAATTTCCTTTCCCATAATAAATATTTTTGGTTCTTTTAAAATAGACATTATAAAGTGATTTTTATTCTTTATTTCTTTCTTGAACTCCTGGAGAGAATATAAAGAAAAGTTTATTTCGCGATTAAATTCGGACTTTAATTTACTTAAATATGAAGATAGTTTGCGACTGGTAATATTACCTACAACAAATAAATCAATATCACTTGTAATATTTTCCTGATTTTTAGCATATGAGCCATATATAAAAGCAAAATTTATTTTTTCTCTCTCTTTTAAGCTTTCTCTTAAGGCTTTACCAATTCCATATGTTTTTAGAAAGATTGATTTTAATTCTAAGAAAATTGGAAAATCCCTATTAACTTGATAATAATTTCTATTTCCACTTATTCTTTTTTCCAATAATCCTAACTCAACCATCCTTACCAATTCTCTTTGAATCGCTCTAATAGGTAATTTTGTGTGTTGTTCTAACTCTCTTTGATAATAACTTGTTGTTGGATTCAGTAAAAAAAATTTAAGAATTTTTACTCTTGCCTGAGAAGAAAATAGTAATTTTAACATAATAGCCTCGATATATACTTTTTGTAGTCAATTATATACAATTAGTAGTCATTTGTCAAATGATTTTTTCTAAGTTAACAATTCTATCTTTATTTAATAATTTTATTTCCAAGGCTTAATGATAACTTTGTAAGCTTTTCTATTTATAATTAACTCAACTGCTTTGCCAAATTCTTCTAATGGCAATCTATGGGTTATGAGATTTTTAACATTAATATCTTTATCAGAAATTAGTTCTAAAGCTTGAGATAAATGTTTTGGGGATGAAGAATAGCTTCCAATTATAGATATTTCTCTTCTATATAGTGTATTGATATTTATCTCTACACCTTTCTTATTATCAGTCCCAGCAAAAATTATTATTCCCCCCCCATCTCTGATGTAATCAATACTTTGGTTCAAGATTTCTTTATTTACTACAGTTAAAATTACTATATCAGCTCCAACTCTCTTAGTAATATCCATAATTTTTTCTGTAACATTTTCTTTGGTTGGATTGAAAACTAAATCAAATCCAGAATTTTTGGCAAAATCTACTCTATTTGTGTCAATTTCAATCCCTATAGGAATAGCTTTTTTATTTCTTATCAGTTGATTAAATAACAATCCCATTGTTCCTAATCCTACAATTACAACAGAATCTTTTTGAAGCAGATTAATTTTTCCTAATGAGTATAAGCAACATGCTAATGGTTCAGAAAAGCTCGCTTCTTCATAAGATATATTATTATTTATCTTTAATGTTCCAACAGAAATATTTTCTTTTGGTACTTTAATATATTGAGAAAAACCTCCTGGATGAATGTTTGTTGATTTGAATTGCTTGCACATTGAATAGTTTTCATGCTTGCAGTACTGGCAATTAAAACAGGGAACATGGTGAGTAACAACAACTCTATCACCAACCTTAAAATCTTTTACACCTGACCCAATCTCAACAACATCACCAGCAATTTCATGACCTAACACAATTGGTTTTTTAACATTATCATCAAAAATCTTTTTTATATCTGAACCACAAATACCACAGGCCATTACTTTGACTAAAATCTCATCCTTATCTATTTCAGGCTTTGGGACTTCATCTATTAAAAACTTTTTAGAGGAATAACAAACTGCTGCTTTCATTTTTATTTAGAAATTTTAAGCTAACTTTTTTTGATTATACTACCACATTTAATTTTAGTATATAAAAATATTTATATAGTTTTTATTTGACTTTTATTTTAAAAGTAGATAAAATTAATGTACAAATGTGAATAAATTGCACATTTGTGAAATATTTAAAAGTTAATTAATAGATAAATAAGAAATTTTAATAGAAATTGTATTATAAATTTCGAAAAATTTACTCAAAGCAGATTACAAGTTATGGATAAAGAGGAACTTTTAATAGAAATTGCAACTTTGTATTATTATGATGGCTTAACTCAGAGAGAGATAGCAAAAAGATTTGGTATTTCTCGCTCAAACGTGTCTAGATTACTTACAGAAGCAAGACGAAGAGGGATTGTGGAGATAAAAGTAAAACAAAAAATCCAATTAGATTACGATCTGCAAAAAGAGATTGCAAATATGTTTCATCTTAAAGATGCAAGAATATTAAAATCTTCAAGACTCAATTATAAAGAAATGCTAAAAAAATTAGGTGCTATTGCTACAGGATATTTGAAAACTATTTTAGGAAAAGTTTCTATAATTGGGATGAGTTGGGGAACTGCTATCTATGAAATAGTGAATGCATTTGAACCGGAAGTTTATAAAGACATAGAAGTTATCCAGATGATAGGTGGAATAGGGGCTGAAAATCCAGATATAGATGGAACTGAACTTGCCAGAAGATTAGCAGAAAAAGTGGGAGGAAGATATAGATATCTTCATGCTCCTTTAATTGTTGAGAGTGCTGACATTAAAAGGGCTATGATGCAAGAGAGAAATGTTAAAGGCACATTGGAAAGAGTGAAGAAAGCAGACATTGCAATTGTAGGAATTGGTTCAACAAATCCCAACGTATCCAGTCTTATACGTGCTGGTTATTTAAATAAAAAGGAGCTAAGTGAAATTAAGAAACTTGGAGCTATAGGAGATGTTTGTGCCAAGCATTTTGATATATATGGTAATCTTTGCCAGATAGATTTAAATGAAAGAGTAATAGGAATAAATATAGAAGAATTAAAAAAAATTAATTATGTAATTGGTATTGCAGGAGGAAAAGTTAAGGCATCAGCAATTTTAGGGGTTCTAAGAGGTAGTTACATAAATGTTTTAATCTCTGATGACCAGGCAATTAGTGAAGTTTTAAAATTAAATGATAAATACCCTTATAAGAACGGATAATTTTTTTAAGATTAAATAATTATCATTTAGATTAAATAATTATTACTAAATTAAGACAAAATAATTACTACTAAAAATTACTAAAAAGTTTGTTTACTCAAGTTATTTTAAAGAATTTGAACAATTATTATTTAAAAGTTTGCTATGAAAAAGATGTAAAACTGCGTGAAAAGTAATATTTTAAAAATTGGAGATTTAAATGAAATTTACTCCTGAAAAGCTAATAGACATGCTTATCAAGATGTATAAAATCAGATTTTTTGAAGAAAAGGTTGATTATCTTTTTGCTCTTGGTCTTGTTCATGGTACTATGCACCTCTCAATTGGACAGGAAGCAGTGGCAGTAGGAGCAATTTCCACATTAAAACCTGATGATTATATACTTAGTACACATAGAGGTCATGGACATTGTATTGCTAAAGGTGCTGACATTAATCTTATGATGGCTGAATTTTTGGGGAAAGAGACAGGTTATTGCAGAGGAAGGGGTGGTTCTATGCATATAGCAGATGTTGAGAAGGGTAATTTAGGAGCAACTGGAGTTGTTGGGGGAGGAATACCAATTGCATCAGGAGTTGGTTTAAGTATAAAGATGAGGAAAACTGGACAAGTCGTCATATGTTTTTTTGGTGATGGAGCAGCAAATCAGGGGGCTTTTCATGAGTCATTAAATCTGGCAGCTATTTGGAAACTTCCAGTAATATTTCTTTGTGAAAACAATATGTATGGCATGTCTATGTCTGTGGAAAAAGCTTTTGCGATAGAGAATATAGCGAAAAGAGCTGGTTCTTATGGATTTCCTGGAGAAGTAGTGGATGGTAATGATGTGTTGGCAGTATATAAAGTTGTATTAAAAGCTGTAGAAAGAGCAAGAAAAGGAAAAGGTCCTTCACTGATAGAGTGTAAAACTTATAGATGGAAGGGTCATTCAAAAAGTGATCAAAATCTTTACCGTTCAAAAGAAGAGATAAAATTCTGGAAGATGAAATGTCCTATAAAAAGATTTAAGGAAAAACTAATTGCTGAAAAAATTATCACAAATGAAGAGATAAAAATCATAGAAGAAAATGCAAAAAATATTATAGAAAAAGCAGTGGATTTTGCAAAGAACAGTCCAGAACCGTCTGTTGAAGAAATCTTTGATGGCGTTTATTCATAAAAATGTTTTCAACAATTTTATTTAATTAAAATATTTGTCTTGATTAAGAAATATTTAAGGGAGTAAATTCATAATGAGAGAGATAACATATGCAGAGGCGATAAGGGAAGCACTTCGTCAAGAGATGAGAAGAGATAAAAATGTTTTTCTAATTGGTGAGGATCTCGGGATTTATGGAGGTGCATTTGGAGTGACATATGGATTATTAGATGAATTTGGAGAAGAAAGAGTAAGAGATACACCTATTTCTGAAGCAGCAATTGCTGGTGCTGCTTTAGGTGCTGCTATAACTGGAATGAGACCTGTAGCTGAAATAATGTTCATGGATTTTACTACTATAGCAATGGAGCAGATAGTAAATCAAGCTGCAAAGATAAAGTTCATGTTTGGTGGAAAAGCAAAAGTTCCCATGGTAGTAAGAACTCCTGCAGGATCAGGAACTGGAGCTGCAGCACAGCACTCCCAGAGTTTAGAAGCCTGGTTTACACATGTTCCTGGATTAAAAGTTGTAATGCCGAGTACTCCATATGATGCAAAAGGGCTATTAATTTCTTCAATAAGAGATAATAATCCTATAATTTTTATTGAACATAAGTTACTTTATAAAACAACTGGGGAAGTTCCTGAAGAAGAATATAAGATTCCATTAGGAGTAGCAGATATAAAAAGAAAAGGTGAGGATTTAACAATTGTCGCTACTTCAATAATGGTTCAAAGAGCAATTTCTGCATCAAAAGAATTGGAAAAGGATGGAATAAGTGTTGAAATAGTGGATCCAAGAACATTAAAGCCTTATGATAAAAAAACAATAATCGAATCCGTTAAAAAAACAGGAAAAGTAATAGCTGTTCATGAAGCATGTAAAACAGGTGGATTTGGTGCTGAAATCGCTGCAATGATTTCGGAAAGTGAAGCATTTGATTATTTAGATGCTCCAATAAAAAGACTAGGCGGATTGGATATTCCAATACCGTATAACAGAAATCTTGAAAGGCATGCTGTTCCTCAAGTTGAAGATATTATAAATGCAGCAAAAGAATTAATTTATAGATAAGTTATATAAAATTTTATGTAGGGCAAGGCTTTAGCCTTGCATAAATGCAACCCTAAAGGGTTGCCATACAAATTAAATTATATTATTAATTTAGTTAATTATACATTTTTTTAATATATTTTATTGAGGTGTTGTTATATGTATGAAGTTATAATGCCAAAGTTAGGAATGACTATGGAAAAGGGTTTAATAGAAAGATGGTTGAAGAAGGAAGGAGATTATGTAGAAAAGGGTGAACCCCTACTTGAAGTTATGACTGATAAAGTAACTATTGAAGTTGAGTCGTTCCACAATGGATATTTAAAAAAGATATTGGCAAAAGAGGGAGAAGAGATTCCAGTTACAGAAGTAATTGCATATATAGGTGAAAAAGATGAAAAGATATCAGAGGAAATTATTAAGGGAATGATTAAAGAAAAAGGTGAAGAAAAAATTGAAATAAAAAGGAGAGAGGAAGAGAAAGTTTTAATTGAAGAGAAACCAAAATATAAGGTAGAAGAGGAAATACAGATTGAAAAAATACTAAAATATGGGAAAGAGGAGGAAATAGAAAAGGCAAAGGTCAAGAAAATTTTAGCATCACCTCTTGCTAAAAGATTAGCAAGGCAAATGAAAGTAGACCTATCTAAAGTAACAGGCACAGGTCCTGGTGGTAGAATTGTAAAAGCAGATGTATTAAAAGCAGCTAAAGAGGTTAAAATGAGAGAAGCTGAAATAAAAGAGAAAGAAAAAATTGAGATTGAAAGGGAAATTATTAAGAAGCGAATAACTCCTGAAATTTTAGAAACAATTCCTCTAAAAGGTATAAGGAAAACTATTGCTGAGAGAATGTATAAAAGCATAAGTGAAATTCCCCATTTTACTCTTTATGTTGAAATTGATATAAGTAATCTAGAGAGTTTAAAAGATAAGTTAAATAAAGAAATAGAGGGAAAAAAGATTTCATATACTGATTTAATAGTTAAAGCAACAGCACTATCATTAGAGAAATACCCAATTTTAAATTCTACTCTAAAGGATGATAAAGTAATTATTTTTAAAGATATTAATGTTGGTCTTGCTACTTCTATGAAAGATGGTTTAATTGTTCCAGTAATCTTTAATGCAAATAAATTATCATTAGAGGAAATTGCTGATAAAAGGGTTGATCTTGTAAATCGTGCAGGGGAAAATAAACTTGAACTCGATGACGTATCAGGTTCAACATTTACTATTACAAATTTAGGGATGTTTGAAATAGATTATTTTTCTCCTATAATAAATTTTCCTGAAGCAGGTATATTATCAGTTGGAGCAATAACAAAAAAACCAATTGTAGATAAAGAGGGAAAGATTACAGCAGAACCAATGATGAAATTGGGATTAACTTTGGATCACAGGGTATTAGATGGTGTGACAGGAGCAAAATTTCTACAATATTTACGAAAAATTCTTCAAGAGCCTAATAAATTAGTTTAAATAATCTTCTCCTGCTATAATTATGGGGAAAGTGCTTGTCGGTTTTCAAATCTTTGAATTATTAAATTAAATATTTTATTAGACCAAATATTTGAGGTGAATTTATGACTAAAAAAACCAAAACTATTTTACATTGTATTGAATGCGGAGAAGAAACAACCCATACAATAAATTATCTTGGAGATCATATAAGAGGTATACAATGTGATAAATGTAATAGTAAAGTTGAATTGGATAGAAGAGAACTGATGACAGTTTTTACAGAGGATTTTATAGATAG
>Ga0209979_1002386_pt1 | contig 18105 bp, 16 predicted proteins | sample AnhtaG_FD_183114 | JGI IMG/M metagenome (GOLD analysis project Ga0209979, IMG submission 183114) | Deep subsurface microbial communities from Anholt, Denmark to uncover new lineages of life (NeLLi) - Anholt_01485 metaG (SPAdes) (version 2) | ecosystem: Environmental > Aquatic > Marine > Oceanic...
CTCGCCCGCTAAGGTATTTTGTCCAAGAAGGTGTAGACCGTCTTTTTTACCGGGGAACCTATGAATATCGTCAGACATTGCTCAGCTTCAGCAGTAAAATGGGTGGCATCCTTAAGCTGGACGAGTTAGCTAAAGAGATGTTACCAGCAATGACCAAGGCGATACACATCACACAGGCAAAACTACTATTTCAGGATACTAGTAGTGGTGATTTCATCACACAGTTTACTTATCCCGAAGTAAAAGGTGAGGCGACTGATGGGCTTAGATTTAATACTGACAACCCGATTGTAGCCTGGCTGGAGAAAAAAACTAGCCCCCTTAGCCTGAGACAGATTGATAGCATCCCAGAATTCAAGGGATTATGGAAGTCAGAGAGGGAGCAAATAACTGCATCCAATCTGGGTTTATTGTGCCCCATTAAGAGCCGGGGTAGGCTAATTGGCATTCTAGCCCTAGGCAAAAAGCAAGCCGATACTGTCTACACTCACGACGATATAGAGCTGGTGATGAGTATGGCAAGCCAAGCCGGCGTTATAATAGAAAATGCCCAGCTTTATTCCCAAGCTCTAGTAAGGGCAAATACTGATGGACTAACCGGTTTGTACAACCACCGCCATTTTCATGAGCGTCTCGAGCAAGAGATTGGCAGAGGTTCTCGCTTCGGCACCATGTTCTCCCTAATAATGCTAGATGTAGACCTTTTCAAGGCTTATAACGATATTTACGGACATTTGGCTGGAGACGGGGTTCTGCGAAGAATTGGAGGGTACATTGACAGCTCGATTCGAAGTATAGACCTGGCCTTCCGCTATGGGGGAGAGGAGTTTACCATTATTCTGCCGGAGACACGGCTCGATGATGCCTACAGAGTAGCCGAGCGTATTCGTAAGACAATAGAGGCACAAACGAGCTCTAGGGCAATGCCTATAACTGTCAGCCTCGGTATAGCTAATTGGCCGATTGATGGCGTGATGAAAGAGGAAGTCATTGCCTGTGCCGATGCGGCACTGTATCAGGCTAAACAAGCGGGAAGGAATCGGACATGCTTATCCTCGGATTTAGTGAAACCAGGAACGCCTCTTATAGGCGTAGAGCTTGAGGCGAGGCCAAGAGCGTTAAGTATTATCTACGCACTAGCCGCTACTGTTGATGCTAAGGACCACTACACCTACGGACATTCTAGAAAAGTTAGTGACTATTCAGTGGCCATAGCTGAGGCACTCGGCCTGCCTCAAGACAGGATAGAGATAATTCGTGCCGCTGGCTTGCTGCATGATATAGGCAAAGTCGGTATTCCTGATTCAATACTTAATAAAAGGGGACGTCTGACTGAGGAAGAGTGGGAGCCAGTTAAAGCCCATCCTAAGCTTGGTGCCGACATACTCAGACATGTCATCGATTTAGCTAACTGCCTACCAGCTATCATGCATCATCACGAACACTGTGACGGTAAGGGCTATCCTTCTGGCTTAAAAGGCGACAGTATTCCCATAGAGGCTCGTATCTTAGCTATAGCTGATGCCTATGATGCAATGACTTCTCCACGACCTTACCGTGAGCAGCTATCACCACAACAGGCCATTGATGAGTTAAGGCGCCATACTGGAACTCAATTTGATTCTGAGTTGGTAGATGTCTTCTGTAAGATGATGGAATTAACTCCATCAAAGAGGTTAGAAATAAAGTAAAATCAGGTGGTGCTGGCGCTAGTGCCGGCGGCTCGGTCTTCTCCTTGGCTGCCGCTTCCTCTTTCTTCTGTCGCCTGTCGGCTGGGGTCTAGCGAACAGATGGTTGCCAAAGCACGTTTTTGCTGAAGCTGTGGGGTTTGATAGTTCAATCTCCGTTCTTGATAACGCAGGTACCCCCTTTGACACGGGGGGGGATTTTGGGGCAAAATAGGAATGTTTTTGCGGGAGTAACTCAGTTGGCAGAGTCCCTGCCTTCCAAGCAGGTATTCAATTTAAGCTCACCACACGCACAAATTCTACGCTTTTCCTCCTCTATTTTTCTAAAAGTAGGTATTCAATTCAAGGCTAGCGTACACGAGTAGAGAAGTCAACGCCTGTAACGAAAAAATTGCACAGTTCGTTGTGCTGTTTAATATCTTATTAACTGTTTTATTCTGCCTTGCTGGAAAAGTCCATTCTTGCTAAACATAACGTGGCAATTGTATTTGCCGTAGAGCCTATTAAGTTGTGGGTGGCTAATTCATTTTACTTGTTCCAATCCCACCACACCTAAATTCTTACCATGATAAGGCACAGATAAGCCCCGCCTAGAGCCAGACAAAAAGGGTAGGGCATAGTTGACATAACGATGATGTGATCCTTGGAGCCGTTATGAGAAATTCTGAGAGTTTTCAGTCCTTACGTTTAGCGTCTTGATAAGACTATTATTGCTGCCACAATTAAGGAAACGATGACTAGGATGACAAATTCCAACTTCCCCACACCCAAATCTTGTCGTGGCTATACTTTGATACTTGTTTAACCCTATAACCACCTAGATGGCAATTTGTGGCAAGTCTCAGAGTGGCTCTAGAAATTACTTTTGTAACCACCTGTGAGTCAAACATACATCTAGAAGTTTGCATTTACGTAGCATGCAAGCATCTGGATCAAATTTAGCTGTAAACTCACTAATGTCACAGTGAGCTATTTCTTGTAAATGAGGACATATAGAACTAAATTTGCACCCAGCACAGAATTCTTTTGTTCTCGATCCCTCACAGTGTCTCAACTCATCTGCTTGGTGTAGGTAACGTTCTCCTGAATACCAATATACGCAGTAATCCCAATGTCTGTTGAAATAACCGTTGGGGTCACTTACTGCTAAGACTACTCCTTTGCTTCCTTCCTGAACATACCCCGACAAGTGACGACGATAACACTTATCTCCTGTATAAAAGCATTCAACTGGATCACCTGTTCTTATTAACGGTTCTCTGGTCATAACTTACATTGTGACCCAAATCTATCATTAAAACAATAGTCATTTGGTAATGGGTTCTTGCCAAAAGACCATCTCATAACCTGAGATTGTTTTGGGGGATTTACCTTCTATTTTGCAGTTTAAGATGTATCCTTTGGCTAGTGATTCGAGACTTGTTGTGGAGATAAGAGATTCTAAAAGTAGGTTGTCTACGGCTTGTTTTTCCATTCATTTTGGCGTAGAATTTACCTGTAGTTTATATATGCGGGAGTAACTCAGTTGGCAGAGTCCCTGCCTTCCAAGCAGGTTGTCGCGGGTTCGAATCCCGTCTCCCGCTCCAATAGATAGAGCCCTCAGATTGGAGCCCTTGCCTGGATCCTATTCCTGAAGGAAGTGAGCCAAAGTTTTGGATTCAATCTCATAAACGAGGTAGAGCTATGGCGATGACAATTGTTGAAAAGATACTGGCGCAAAAAAGCGGGAAAAGCATGGTAAAGCCCGACGAGATAGTGGAGGTTTCCGTAGACCTTGCCATGATACATGATGCCCTAGGTGCTCATACCATTGCCAAATTCAAAGAGCTCGAAGCTGAAAAGATCTGGGATCCGGAGAAGATTGTCGTGGTATTGGATCACTATGTCCCCAACAAGGATATTGATGTTGCCAAGAAGTGCCTTCGCATAAAGAAATTCGTTATTGAGCAAGGGATAGAGAATTACTATGAGGTTGGGAAGGGAGGGATATGCCATCAAGTGCTGGTAGAAAAGGGGCACGTCCTCCCGGGGATGGTTGTCGTCGGCACCGACAGCCATATGACGACGTCAGGTGTTATGGGTGCCTTTGCCACCGGCATAGGTGTGGATGAGATGGCCGTTGTCTTTAAGACAGGGAAATTATGGGAAAGGGTTCCGGCAACCATAAGAATAAATGTCGAGGGCATATTGTTACCTCCATTAACATCAAAGGACCTCATGCTTTTCATAATAAAAAGGCTGGGACTGAGCGGTGCCATATTTAAAAGTCTTCAGTTTACTGGCAGCACAATAGATGAGATGAGTATTGAAAGCCGCATGGTACTGACCAATATGGCGGTAGAGACCGGGGCAACAAATGGAATAATTGAGCCCGACCAGAAGGTGTTGAATCACCTCAAGCCGAAGACTAATCACCCGTTACAGGTCATCCGCAGCGACCCAGATGCTGAATACGCACAAACACTGGAGTTTCGTACCGATGAGATTAAGGAGCCAATGGTTGCCATGCCCCCAGACCCATCAAATGGAGTGTGGGTGAGTGAGATGGTAGGGACGAAAATCGACCAGGCATTCATAGGCGCCTGCACCAATGGACGGCTTGAGGACCTCAGGATCGCAGCCAGGATACTGAAGGGACGGAAGGTAAGCAAATATACCAAAGCCATCATAATACCGGCTTCTCAAGAGGTTTATAAAGCCGCCTTGAAAGAAGGGTTGATTGAGATCTTAGCCGAAGCCGGAGCGGCAATAGGTCCGCCGACATGCGGCCCTTGTATGGAGGCACATATGGGGATACTCGGGCCGGGGGAAGTCTCTATAAGCTCGGCAAATCGAAATTTTCAGGGAAGGGCTGGCGATGTGAGTGCCAAAATATTCTTGGCATCACCAGCCACGGTGGCCGCTTCGGCGATAAAGGGTGAGATAAGCGATCCCCGTGAGTTCTTTAAGGAGGCGAGATGAAGATCAAGGGAAAGGTATGGAAGTTTGGCACGAATGTTGATACCGATGAGCTCTTCGCTGGAAGATTTATCATGGGTGGCGACGAGACAAACAGTGAGGCTTACCGACAGTTTATCGAAGCAAGTGGGCTGAGCGACGTACAATTTCGAGCGAATGTACCTAAAGAGTTCCTCCCTGAGGTCAAAGAGGGCGACGTCATAGTTGCCGAGGAGAATTTCGGGATTGGTTCGAGCCGACAGCAGGCGGCTGAAACCCTAAAGTTTAAGGGTGTCCAGGCAGTGGTTGCCGACTCGATACACCGGCTATTCTTCAGAAACTTCTGGAATCTTGGCTGTCCGGCTCTAGACATACCTGGAATCTCGAAACAATTTGAGACTGGGGAGGAAATTGAGATAGACCTGAGGAAGGGAGTAGTGACCAACTTGAGCCGGGAAAAGGAATTTAGGTTCCACTTGATAACACCTCCATGGTTTGTAGACATGGTAGAAGCTGGCGGCCTAATCCCTTTCTATAAACAGTTAAAATCTTGATTTGGCATAAGCGGGTGTATGGTGTTTACCGAAACTCCTTTTTGGACAGTGCGGTGAATACGACAGCCGGTACCCCCAAGGGTGCTAGAGAGATTAATGTGGAGATCGAGCCAGCAAGCGCCAGTCCCCAGACACTTCTTTTGATTGAGTAGATACCGCCCAATATGGATATTACCCCAGCAGCTATCAGTGCCATAGCTAGTACCGAGACAATCATAGTAATAAATGGTGTACCAGGTGTACCACTAAGCTCTATAGAATACATAACATAACCGGCTACCATGGTAGCCATCGGTTTACCCACGCCAACGATGGTGATACCCCCAATGAAAAAGAAAACGCCAGAAATCATGTTTAGAATCCCGGCAGTTATTGGTTTCCATGTTCTTTTCATTGTTGCCCTCCTTGAGCACTAGCCGTTAAAAATGAATAGCTCTTCAATATTAGTCTTTAACGCCTTGGCGACATTGTAGGCTAACCTTAGAGAGGGGTTATACTTCCCCTGTTCCAAAAAGATAATGGTTTCCCGTCTGACGCCCACCATCTGGGCCAGTTTTTCCTGGGTCAAGTTGTGCCTGGTTCGTAATTCCTTTATCCTGGTTCGCATTGTCATCTACACTCTACTGAATAGTCCTTTGGCGAAGATAACCAAACTGCCAATAATTCCTACAGCAAACGCCAGAGGAGCTAGGATGGTGGCGATGATGAAAAAGACGGGCTCCTCGGTGCCAACTAAACCACTGACTATGTTGTGCAGAAAAGCACTAAGGATGAATACCGCTACTGATATTCCAGCCACCATTAAGAACGTCTTCAGCATTCTTAGCCCTCTTTCCCCCAGCTTAGGCTCTGCCCGGTCATAAAAAAGATAAGAAAGCGCATATATTGCCCCGGCGGATAGGAATAACCCACCGATGAGGTGTATTGTGTCAGGATTCAGATTTATATTTATACTGAACAATAGCATCAGGAATACTGAGGCGATAGCGAAGAAGATAAACCCGTTTCGTATTGATTTACTGGTGTTTTCCATTACCCTCTCATCGACTGGTGGCAGTTTCCTAAGTCTTATCAAAGACCATAGTTCGCGATAGCCTATGAGCAATGTTCCAGCTATGATGGCAACCAGAACGTAGTATGCCTTTAGAGAGATGAGGACAATGGTCAATACCAGTGCAGTAATACAAACCGCTAAAAATGCTCGCTTCTTTTTCATCACATTACCTCCGCTGGAGTTGTATATTTCTAACGTTATCTAATTCTAACATACACCATATTTGTCGTTTTGTCAATACCCTTAGGGGACTTTTTTAACAATTGATTCTGCTGAGAAGGCTAGACTTTATCACTCAGCTGTAAGCGGTAGCAAATCTTCTTGTGGCACAAGTAGACCGTCAATAGGGAGCACCGGTGGGCTTGGCACCCTGAGATGTAGAAGATAAAAATTTTTTAATTCTAAGAAAAGCATCAACCACCTCGGGGTCAAACTGGGTTCCTTTACCGTGTTCTATTTCAGCGCAGGCAGCTTCAGTGCTCATCGCTGTCCGGTAGGGACGCTCAGATGTCATGGCATCATAGGCATCGGACACCGCCAGAATCCTGGCGCCCAAAAGTATTTGTTCACCGGATAAACCATCAGGGTAACCGGTGCCATCATAGCGTTCGTGGTGATGCCTGACCATCTTCAGAATTTCCTCGTCGTCGACAATAGGGTTTAAGATATGCTCCCCCACTTCACAATGGCACTTCACCTGGCGAAACTCCTCCTTAGTAAGCCCATCCCGTTTGTTTAGAACAGATTCCCTGACTCCTATCTTGCCGATATCATGGATTAACCCAGCCAGCCTTATTTTGTCAACACCATCCTGCGGCATGCCCAACTCCTTGAATATGGCTACTGATATTTCGGCTACCATCTGTGAATGACCACTGGTATACTTGTCCTTGGCTTCTAGCGCGTAAGCCAGCGCCGTTATCGCGTTGAGAAATGAGGCACGTATTTTCTTGGCCTGTTCTTCAACCCGCTGCTTCAGGTGCTGCTGGTAGTCCCTATTCTCTAGCTCCAGCCTCCTTTTCTCCAGAGCCCTGCCTGCACTCAAGATAACCTCATCCAGGTTGAAGGGTTTGGTCAAGTAATCGAACGCCCCCTGCTTCATGCACTGGATAGCGATATGGGTATCGGTAATGGCAGTAGCCATGATCACTGCAGTATCAGGATAGTTGGTTTTTATTTCCGGCAAAAGTTCAATCCCTGATTTGCCCGGCATCTTAATATCAAGAATCGCTAACTCAAACGTATTACTTCTTAGCTTATCCAGGGCCTGGTCAGCGCCACTGGCTTCCTGACACTGGTAGCCCTCCCGTGACAGCGTTTGATTAAGCAACTTCCTAACTGCTGGTTCATCTTCAACTACCAGGATTCTCTTTACGTCAGTATCAGCGTTTTTCATTTGGCCCCATGTTGGCTACCAGTGGTCACTGATAGGCAGTTCCACGACAAAGGTGGCTCCTTTGCCCAATTCGCTTTCGGCGTATATCCGGCCGCCATGTTCAGTAATTATTCCGTGACAGATACTGAGGCCGAGACCAGTCCCCTGCCCCACCTCCTTGGTGGTGAAGAAAGGGTCAAACAGGTGCCCCAGGTCTTCTTTAGAAATCCCTGGACCGTCATCAGTGAAGGAGGCTCTAATAATATCCCCTGTTCTGTCGGTAGTAATGGTCAGGGTGCCTCTATGATGCGCCTCGGTTATAAAAAACTCAGCGTTGATAATGATGTTAAAAAATACCTGGTGAAGTTGAAAATAGTCGGCCATGATTTCTGGCAGGTCGGAGGCAAACTGGGTATTGACCAGGATGTTGTTTACTTTTTGCTCGTAGGCACGCAGTTCCAGCACCTTTTTTATAATGCTATTTACATTCACCAGCTGCCTTACTGGCGTGTGCTTCCGAGCAAAGGTGAGAAGATTCCTTACTATCTCAGCAGTCCGTAGAGCTTCGTTATATATAACGTTTATGTCTTGTTTGGCATCCTCAGAGACATTTTTGTCCAGAAGTAGCTGGGAGAAACCGATAATGCTGGTTAGTGGGTTGTTAAGCTCATGGGCGATACCTGATGCCAGTTCGCCAATGGAAGCCAGCCGGTTGGTGAGGATGAGTTGCTCCTCCGCCCGCTTGCGCTCGGTAAGCTCCTGGCTCAAAGCTTTGTTCAACTTGACTAGTTCTTCCGTTCTCTCCCGAACCTTTATTTCAAGAGAAGTATTTGCTTTTTCCAATTCTTCCTTAGACTTCTCCAGCTCTCTATACAAGGTCTTGAGACCGGCATCCGTCTTCATAATAGTCCACTCTTTGTCTCTCAATTCTTTCTTAAGGCGCTCGATTTCTGCAGCAGCGTCTTTTGAATCGGTAGGATTCAAATTAGAATTGTTGCCAGTCATAGTCTTTCGCCACTCAATGTCTTGTTGCTCAACACGCATCAAGTGATTGCACTCGCCACTAGACAAGATCCCTGATTGCGTTACGCATATTGGAGAAGTCCGAACTCTTCCCCAAGATATCATCTGCGCTAACCGCCTTGGCTTTAGTGGCATTGATGGCATTAATATAGGCGGTGTAAAGAATGACCTTGGCAGTCGGTCCTTGGCTCTGTTTAATTTGTCGGCATACTTCGTAACCATCAGAGCCTGGTAACCGAATATCCATAAGGACCACACTTGGCTTTGCTTTCTGAACTTTGGCTAAAGCCTCTTCGCCATCAGCAGCGGTTATGACTTCGTATCCGTCCTCGGTCAACAAATCAGTTAAGGCCATACGGGTATTAACATCGTCATCCACAATCAAAATCCTTACCGTCTCTGCCATTTCAAGCCCCGTTTCTCGATTGTTGTTCTATTGGAAGTTTGACTGAAACCATGGTCCCCTTGCCTACCTCGCTGTCTACTCGAATCACCCCATTATGAGCACGGATAATATTCTGGCACGTTGCCAAACCAAGGCCGGTACCCTTGCTTTTAGTAGTGAAGAGTGGTTGAAAGATTTTAGGCAAATTCTCTTTAGGAATACCCACGCCTGTGTCTTGAAAAGAAATCTCTGCGAACCCCCGTCCTTTGTTCCCAGTAGCTTGTTCTTTGGTAGCCATGGTCAAAGTCCCGCCTTTGCTCATGGCGTCAATAGCATTGGTAATAATATTGAAAAAAACCTGTTGAATTTGCGTAATATCGACAGTTACCGGAGGCAAATCAGTTCCAAACTTACATACTATTTTTACATTGCCGCGCACGGTTAATCTTTTCACGCTGGCCTTAACTATGCTATTCACATCCACCGTGGTTAGGGTAGGTTCCTTTAGCCGGGCAAAACTGAGTACATCCTCAATGATTTTATCAGAGGTATTAACCTCCTCTTGCAAAATGTTCAGGTGTCGCTTTACTTTTTCATCCAGGCTTGTGCCAAGTCTGGTTTTCAGGAATTCTGCGGAATTCTTGATTACGCTCAACGGTCCCCTTACTTCGTGACCTATGATGCTGGCTAGTGCCCACATAGCGGCTAAACTCTCCTGGCGGGCTGAACGTTCCTCTACGCGCTTGCCCTCGGTTATATCCCGAAGCGAAACGAGATAAGCAGATTCCCCTTGCCGCTCTATTTCCGCCAAACGCATTTTCACTACGACTACTTGTCCACAGCCACTAATAATGTCAGGCTCCTTTGTGGACACTTGTAGATATTTTGACACAAAATTGGTCGTTTGTCAATAGTGCTGGCAATATATTTGAATTACCAAGAGGGGAGGGGGGAACATTTATCTTATTCTAGGGGTTCCTGCCCTTTATCTGCGGCGCCTTCCAAGCAGATTGTCGTAGTTGACGACCCAGACTTACAGGATGGGCAAATATCTCTTAAGCTCGTAGTCGGTCACTTGAATCCGGTAATTGTCCCACTCTATCTTCTTGTTCTTGATGAAGGCATGGAAGGTGTGGTCACCAAGAGCTCTGCGAACAACCTCACTCTTTTCAGTGAGTTGGATAGCCTCCCAGAGGCTGGCGGGTAGGGTACCTATCCCCCTTCTCTGCCTCGCCTCCGGTGTCATCTCATACACGTTTTCTTCTACAGGATCGGGAACTTCATATTCTTTCTCAATCCCCTCAAGCCCAGCAACCAGCATCACGCTGAAGGCAAGATAAGGGTTGCAGGCGGGGTCAGGAGACCTGAACTCTATCCTGGTGGTGTTTTCTTTGCCCGGCTGGTACTCCGGAATCCGGATAAGGTCTGCCCGGTTGCGGCGTGCCCAGGAAAGATATACCGGCGCCTCGTACCCGGGGACTAAACGCTTGTACGAGTTGACCCACTGGTTAGTAATGGACGTGATTTCAGCAGCATGCTTGAGTAGCCCGGCTGTATAGCACTTACCCATCTTAGATAGATGATACTTATCATCCTTGTCAAAGAAGGCGTTCCGATCACCCTTGAACAACGATTGGTGGACATGCATACCGCTACCATTTATGCCGAAGACAGGTTTAGGCATAAAGGTGGCATAAACCCCGTGCTCCAGGGCTATTTGCTTGACCACCAGACGATAAGTCATCACATTGTCGGCCATGGTCAGAGCATCAGTGTATCTCATGTCCAACTCGTGCTGACTGCTGGCTGCCTCATGGTGGGAATACTCAACGCCGATGCCCATCTCCTCCAGGGTGAGAACCGTCTGCTGCCTCAGGTCAGTGGCTGCGTCCAGCGGGGTCATTTCAAAGTATCCCCCCTCATCCAGGGGGTCGGTTCCCTTCGAATCTCGAAAGTAGAAGTACTCCAGCTCTGGTCCGACATAGAAGGTATAACCCATATCACTCGCCCGTTTCAGGTTTCTCTTCAAGACATACCTAGGGTCGCCTTCGAAGGGCTGCCCACCGGGCTTTAAAATGTCACAAAACATTCGGGCGACAGCATATTCCTTTGGTCTCCAGGGGAGCAACTGAAAGGTATCGGGGTCGGGTAGAGCCAGCATATCGCTCTCGTCGATGCGGGCAAACCCCTGAATAGAGGAACCATCAAAACCCATCCCATCCTCCAGGGCATTCTCCAGCTCCTCTACGGTGATGGCAAAGCTCTTAAGCATGCCCAGGATGTCGGTGAACCACAGCCTGATGAATTTTACATTGTGCTCCTTGGCCATGCTGAGAACATGTTGTTTCTTCTCTTCCCGGCTCTTGGTCGGCATTTCAAACCTCCGTTTATTGAATGAGCAAGGCAAATATCTTGCCGCTGTTCTACCACTTTCCCCCGTTCCTTGCTATACTAGCGTCTCCAAGCCAGCTCCAGGGCAAACCCTCTTGGCTAATTCCGTTGACTCCAAGCTTGAAAGTCTGTATAATCTTCCCAGTAGGGGCTCGTAGCTCAGCGGCAGAGCGGTCGGCTCATAACCGATTGGTCGTAGGTTCGAATCCTGCCGAGCCCACTTCCGAGCCTGACAATTTCAAAAAGTCGCAAGTTCTCCCCGAACCATTGCAACTCAGAGAATTATTGCATATACTGTTGGGTAGTAAGGGGAGGCGGCAGTTGGAGTTGCGGCAGAAGACTAATAGGGAACTATTCGCCTTATATGACGGTGAATTAGCTTTCCACCACCGCTCGGACAGAGGGCTTCATGAGGCTAAACGGGTTCTAAGACATTTCTACAACTATCTAGGCGAATACCCACCGACCCCAGAACTGGCTAAATCTTTCCTTTCCACATTCAGTAACAGAAAACCTACAACGCTTGCTCGCTATGTTGCTATCCTAAAAGTGTTTTTTAAATGGTATGGTGAAGAACTTGACATAAATATCCGTGTACCTAAGACACTACCTTCCTATGTTGAAAAATCAGATATAGAGAAGCTCCTAGAAGCACTGAGAGCCAAAAAGAGCCATAGAAAGACTATAGATAGGGATATTCTACTAGTTGACCTTGCTATTCATACCGGATTAAGGCGTAGCGAGATTGCAAGCCTGAGAGTAGGGGACATTGACATAGATAGACAACTACTCGTTGTTCGGCAAGGCAAGGGTTCTAAAGATAGAGTGATACCGCTATCAAAAAGCACATGCGACAAGCTTACAAATTACATTCAGAATAAAGACAAGGATGAAAGTCTCTTCGGATTAGCACCTGCTTCTATAAGCGGGAAGGTAAGAACATTTGCTATTAAAGCCGGAGTAGATATTCATACCCATAGCTTGCGGGACTACTTTGCTACATCTCTATCTGAAAAAGGAGCTACTATCAGAGAGATACAATCCCTCTTAGGACACGCAAATTTGACTCATACCGAAAGATATACCTTGCATACAGACAAGCATTTAAAGAACGCAATTGAGCTTATTGATCAAGAGCCAGAAGATAAACAAATAGCAGTCCCACAAAGACCAATTAACCATGAGCAAACGCGGAAGCCAATTATTGTTTTAAAAGCAGTGTGCAAGCCTTCAGGAGAAGAGAATACAGAAATAATGACTAGTGAATATCATTCTCATTTTATAGCTTATAATGACGGAAACAGTCCGGCAGTAGATGTTGAATTAGCTCTATTAGATGATAAGGAGAGATTACTGGAATGCTATCGGGAAACAGTATTAAGAATAGGGGAGGAGTTAGAATTCCGACCTATGCTAAATAGGTCGGAAGGTAATTATTATTTAGTATGTCAATATAGACAAGTATCATACAATAATGAAGCTGATACTTGGGATCAGACTTGGCTGCCCTTCAGATTATCAAAGGCAAGTAGAGAAGGAGAGATATACGTATCACCAGGTCAGCTTAGATTTGAATATAATATTCATAATAAAGATAAAAAGTCATGGTTTTTAGAAAGGAGGCGATTTTGAGTAATATAAGATATTTATTATTAATATCGGAAGAGGGATTCATTTGGTTATTACTTAACATAGTAATCCCATTAGTACCGGTAATATTCTTTGTAGTATATGCTACTACATTTAAAACCAGTAAATTCGAGGAATCAGTTTTAATTCCAAGTTTATTTTTGTTCGCATTTGCTTTGTTGGTCACCGGATTTTACGTGCTTTTACCAATAGCAAGTGCAAGGAGAAGCTGGAGTAGAGGTATTTTAGCGTGGGCAGCTTTGTTAGGTCTTATATTATGCTTATTATTTTCGTATTATCATGCCACTGTTGAGACAAAGGAATGGATTAATGCTAATCTAATATGCTGGCGAATATTATTTATTGTATCAGTATTTACAATTATTGGGCTTAATTATCCTGTAATTAGAAATAGGATCGGTGATCGAAAAGAAAGAGAGCCGTACAAGGAAGCAAAAAGTGTAGGGGAAAGCGTTCACGCTTCACGTCCAGAAATTGAAGGTACTGTTGCGGAGGCTGATAATGAAGACGTATAGAAATACGATAAGCGGTAAAGAATATCTCATAGTTGAGTTAATTCCAGTTTACCAGAAAAAGAAAACTTTTTACGTCGGTAAGATTCCAGCAGCATATTTTCTTGATTTATGTACAGTTAAACCTACGATGTATGACATTAAACAGCATGCTGCCCTTGCATCTACATTTAGTGACTATGAGGAATATTTTGGGTACTTACTCGATAAAGTAGGACAGATACCAGAGCGAGATGATTCTGAAAGGAATTTGGATTTAGATAGGGTAAAAGATATAAAAACCTTCCTAGACGAAAAGGAGTATGCTTTATTTCCTAATGCAATAATAGCTTCTTGTGATTTGATGAACGACAAGATAGACATTGCCCAGGGAACGGAAATAGAGGAATTGATAGACAGAAGAGACGTACAATTACCATATTTATTTGAATCAGACGATGTATCCGTCCTCTATATACCTTATGAAGAAGATTCAATTTTAGTTTTAGATGGTCAACATAGATTAGCAGGACTTGATAAAGCAGAGTTGATAGACAAAGAAAATGATTATGAGTTACTTGTTGCATTTATGTTAAAAATTGATAGGTCAACAAGGGCAGAATTGTTTTACACAATCAACTATAATCAGAAGGCAGTGAATAGGTCTCTTTTATATCAGCTAATGGGTGAATTCAGCAGAGAAATGGATCGAATTACTTTCATGCATGAGGCAGTAAAAATACTAAACGAAGTAGAGAAATCGCCACTTTATCAAAGGGTAAAGATGTTGGGAAGAATACCAGAGGATACGCGTACAGAAATAAGGGAGAAAATGACAATATCCCAAGCCTTTCTCATTGAGAGCTTGGAAAGAACAATTTCTATTAAGTCCATGCGCAGTAGTATTTATCCACCTATCTTCTTATACTATTACAATAATGATAAAAAGCGAGTGGAAATAATTAAGTTCATACTAAAATACTTTCAAGCAATTAGTAGAATAAACAGTAATGAGTGGATGAATCCTGCAGATTATATTATCTGTAACTCTATGGGTATTGGAGCACTTATTAGAGTGATGCACTTTGTCTTTATTAAGATGTTTGTTGATGATTTTAAATATGACCCAGACAAAGTAGAAGAAGTGACTGTAAAGACACTTACTGACAAATTGGACGGTATTCAAAACATAGATTTTTCCAAAGAAGCGTACGGCGGAGCTTCGAGCGCAGGAGGGCTGAACCAGTTGGTTAAAGATATAGTAAGTAAGGTCAGCTACCTTGGAGCAATGAACTATGATGAATTTATTCAAGACTATAAGGACAATTATGCATCATTATATAGGAAATGGTTGAGTGAGAATGTAAAGGAGTTTAAGAAATAGTAATTATTCCGTCTACTAGTTACAGTTCACTAGCACTGGTTTCCAATAATTCTTTTGCCTGTAATGGAGTTTGCGTGCAATGTCAAAGAAATTGAAAGTATTACTAGTCGAGCCGGACTACAGAAGAAATTCTGCGAGTATTATAGAGAGAGCAGCAGATCCAACTCATTCAACAAAGAAGCTGGACGATGAATCTCTTTGGTATCCACCACTCGGTTTAATGAAATTAGCAAAATTCCATAATGATAGAGAGGATAAAGTTGACTTTGTATATGGTTGTAAGGAAGAAAGTGAATTGCTTGGTCAGTTTAAGTACTGCGATCGTATTTATATTACAACTCTTTTTACGTTCCAATGGAAGAAGACTGTTGATACTATAAATTATTATAAAAATATTGTTTCTGGTGACTCAACTAAGATCTTTGTTGGAGGTATCCTTGCGTCGTTGTTGCCTAGCAAGGTTTATGAAGCCACTGGGATACATCCGGTCAAAGGAATTATCCAATCTCCCAAGCAAATCAATCTCCTAGGTGATGAAAATATAGACCTCTTACCACCAGATTACGGTATCATTGATAGCCGACTATATGGCATCAATGATACCTTTTACGCCTATAATACAAGAGGTTGCTGTAATACTTGTGCATGGTGTGGAGTTCCGAAAATAGAGCCTGGTGGAGTTTATTATATCGATATAAAAGAAATAATTAGAAGTCTACGTAAATCCTATGGTGAGAAATCCAAACTTAAATTAATGGATAACAATGTACTGGCATCCGAAGAATTAGAAAAAATTGTTAATGACTTGATTGAACTTGGTTACGGTAGAAATAATGGTAAAGATAAAAAACTTAAAAAAGAAAGAATTGTCGATTTTAATCAAGGTTTGGATGCCCGGTATATTACAGAAGAGAATATGCAACTATTGAGTAAACTAAATATAAAACCCATGCGCATAGCGTTTGACCGTATAGAATATAAAGAAGATTACATAAATGCGCTTACGATTGCAAAGAAATATGGCGTAAAATCCTTCTCAAATTATATTTTATACAACTTTAAAGATACACCAAAGGACTTTTACGAAAGGCTGATGGTTAATATAGGACTAAATGAAGAATGGAGAGACAAGTCAGGCAAACCATCAGCCACGATATATAGTTATCCAATGCGATATGCACCTATCGATAGTACGATATCACCCACTAAATTAAATCCGGATAAAGGTATAGAACTATCTCAAAAGGGGGATAGGAACACAAACATTACTTACGACAATTTATGTTGGACAAGGCGTTTCATTAGGAATGTAGAGGTAATGAAAGGCACAGCTCACGGTGCTATATCGCCTACTCCGAGCTTGGCAAAACGGACGATAGGAGAAACACTTCCAGAATTCATACGCAACCTCTATATGCCAGAAGAACTATTAAGATATCGTAACAAATATGAGAAAGGAATTTATGAATTTGAGCCAACAAGAATGCCTGGAAATGGTATGGTAGAGGACTTCCATAAATTTATATCCAAACTTATTGAAGCGAGGAATCAAAGGTTTATTGCGTTCCACAATCTTGTATCCAAAAACAGCAAAGAATCGATAAGGAAATTTCTTTTAAATTGCGTAGATAAAGAGATTAAGAAATGGTTTAAGATATACCTAAAATAAGCAGGGGAGTTATAAAATAAAAAATATGTAAGCTAATATTTTATTAGGATATTTTATCTTAAGCCTAATATTTTATATGAATATTTTATTCTGAAGCTGGTATTTTATTGATATGATTGAATATAATATTCTATTAGTTATTAATTCATCAAGGTAACTGAAATTAGTTCCAAATCAATTTGAAATTATTATGAAATCAATTCGAAATCGGTTTCCAAATAGCTACGAATCCCTTGAAATCGAATTTGGCAGGTGTTTATTTTTTCAAAGCTATTCCGTGACCTTTTTGAAGCTATTCATAGCTGATTCGTGTTATGTACTGTAAATCGTCAAGGGAAATTGGGATACGTTGAAGACATAATGTAACGCACACTTCAGATCTTGACATGTTAATAGGGCGTGCTAGACTAGAAGTATGAGGGCTAAACTTCTAGGTTTGGCTGTCTTGATTCTAGCTCTACTCCTTTGTTCTAGTCCTATAGCGGGGTACCTTCTGCAAACGAACACACCCTACCAGACGACCTGAAGAATCTAGGAGGAGGTTGAAATGAAAAGGTTTATTATTCCTCTCTTAGTCTGTGTGCTAATAGCATTATTGGCAATACCACCACCTGTAGCTCATGCACAAGAAAATCCAGCAGCGGTCAGAGATTATGAATATAAGAATTGCACTACATCATTTGACGTATATATCAGTGCTGTGGATTTTGGCTATCGGGGTAAGGTGATAGAGACATTACCGCCTAATTGCACGTATGTTAGTATGCAACCCATAGCGGGGATAGATAGCTTGGGTATGTCTCAATCATTAGTTCATCGGACAATTACTTTTAGATTTGAGTGTCTGCCTGGGGAAAGCGTTATCAGGTTTAGCTACAAGTTAAAAATACCGCCTCAGTGGGAAGTGCCTGATTTTGTTGATGGAGTGCTGATTGACGAGTTTGGAAGGCAATTTCCAGTGAAAGATGACGTAATTCCGTTTTGTTGTCCCTGGTCGTACGACTATAACTACGATTGCATTATGTCAAAATCTGAAGCCATAGTTGCTGTTGCTGATTACTTTGCTGGATATATAACCAAAGCGCAGGCGTTGGAGGTTATAGCCTGGTATTACGAATCAAACCCCCAATGAAGCGCTAGAATCGAAATTTAGGGCATAAAAAAGGAAATGAGTGGTAAACTACCTTCTGCAAATGAGTATACGCTTGCAGACGAGCTCGAGAATCTAGGTGTTAAATGTCACTAACGTATAATGGGTGAAAAGGACTCTTTTGAATTGGAGGTTAGCCATGCAAAATCCCAACACTCATAACCGATTGGTCGTAGGTTCGAATCCTGCCGAGCCCACTTATTTTTTCCACCATAAAGAATCAGCTATCCGGTATTATGCAGGGTAGGGTAGTTGACATAATATATCTGCTACATTTTACAGTCAAGGCCCCGTCGTCAACCACCTGTAGTATAATAATGGGGGGTGATGAATATGTCCTGTTATTTTCGCCAT
>Ga0209979_1002388_pt1 | contig 18081 bp, 16 predicted proteins | sample AnhtaG_FD_183114 | JGI IMG/M metagenome (GOLD analysis project Ga0209979, IMG submission 183114) | Deep subsurface microbial communities from Anholt, Denmark to uncover new lineages of life (NeLLi) - Anholt_01485 metaG (SPAdes) (version 2) | ecosystem: Environmental > Aquatic > Marine > Oceanic...
AGGTGAACATCTTCGCCATGGTGGACGCCATCGTCGAGAGGCGAGCGGCTGTGGCTCTACGCCTGCTGCGCCAACTGACGACGGCGGGAGCGGAAGGGGGCTACCTTCTGGCCATGGTGGTTCGCCAATATCGGTTCATCATCCAGGCCAGGGAGCTGATGACGGCCGGTGCCCCCGCCCAGGAGATCGGGAAGCGATTGGGGGTGGCCTCGGAGTTCGTTCTCCGGCGGATTCTCGATCAGGCTCAGCGCTACTCGCTGTCGCGCCTGAAGGCGGCGTATCGGCGGCTGCTGGAGGCCGATGTTGGGGTGAAGCGGGGGCAGTACGGGGAGGAACTGGCCCTGGAGCTGCTGGTGCACGACCTGGCCAGGATATGAGCTCGGGCGCTGGAGGCGGGTTCGTACCGTCCGGCGCCTGTTGGTAGGCGAGGTGACAACGGTGCAGGAGGGTTCTATTGCGGTGGTCGAATGGACCCCAGGACCTTCCCCTGCACCTCTACGTTGGCGGGGTCGGTGTAGATGGGGGCCATGGTCTCGTTGGCTGGCTGGAGGCGGATGCGGTCGCCCTCCTGGTAGAAGCGCTTGAGGGTGGCTTCCTGCTCCCGCTTGAGCCATACGGCCACCATGTCGCCGCTGTCGGCGGTGTTGGCGGTCTCCATGAGGACGATATCGCCGTCGTTCACCAGGGCGTCGATCATGGAGGTGCCCTTCACCCGCAGGCCATAGACATTGGGGCGGCCGCCGACCATGTCGCGGGTGACCTGGATGGACTCGGAGTAGTCCAGGTTGCTCCAGGTGTCGGCGGTGGGCACCGGTATGGGCTGGCCGGCGGCGATCCGGCCGATGATGGGCACAGCCAGCGTGCGCGGCTGGCGGCCGCCGCGCTCCAAGAGCTCGATGGCCCGCGATACCTCGCGGTCGCGGCGGATGTAGCCGTCGCCCTCCAGCTTCTTCAGGTTGTAGTCAACGACGGAGGTGGAGCTGATGTTACAGCCATCCTGGATCTGGCGGATGCTGGGGGGATAGTCGTGCTCCTCGATGAACCGGCGAATGAAACGGAGGATGCTGTTCTGTTTGGGCGAGAGGTCTTTGGGCATACGGACCTCCTTTATGTCAGCGAACTTGTGTTCTGTCGAACAAGTATACTGGCAGGACGACGACTTGTCAATCCCCAGGGGCTCCCAGTACAATGCCGTACGCAGGAATGATGAGTGGAAGGCCCTCTTCTGTGCGATTTGCTCGATTTCGCCGCGGCCGTCGCCAGGGATACGCCTTGGTGGAGGGCGAGCTGCTGAGGCCCATAGCCGGGAGCCCTTTCGGCCGCTGGCAGTCGGGCGAGGAGACCGTACCCCTATCGGGGGTGAGGTTGTTGGCCCCCGTGAGGCCGTCCAAGATCCTGGCAGTGGCCCTGAACTACCGCAGCCATCTGGACCAGTTCGACCAGAGTGCGGCTCCAGCCAACCCGGAGCTGTTCATCAAGCCGCCCTCGGCAGTCATCGGGCCGGGGGAAGCGATCGTTCTGCCTCCGACTGCCGAGCGGGTGGACTACGAGGGCGAGCTGGTGGCGGTTATCGGCCGGCGGGCCAGGGACCTGAAGCCCGATGAGGCCTTGGCGTGCGTGCTGGGCTACACCTGCGGCAACGATGTCAGTGCGCGCGATTGGCAGCGGAACGACCTCCAGTGGTGGCGGGCAAAGGGCTGCGACACCTTCGCTCCCCTCGGCCCCTTGATTGCCACCAACCTCGATCCCACCAACCTGGAGCTACAAACCCGGGTGAATGGAGACGTCGTGCAGCGCACCAACACCTCTCTCCTGGTCCACGACGTGGCCCGTCTGGTGAGCTTCGCCAGCCAGGTGATGACCCTGGAGCCAGGCGACCTGGTTTTCACTGGGACGCCGGGGACAACCGCGCCCCTGAAGCGGGGTGATGTGGTGGAGGTGGACATCGGCGGGATCGGCGTCCTGCGCAATCACGTAGAAACAGCAGTGTAGCAACTCTCCCCGATAGGCGTCCTACTATTGGAACGGTTGTCGGGACCTCCCAACTGACAGCGTGCAGTGGCTTGACTACGGGCCTATTCAAGGGCCTCTCCCCGAATAGATCCCCGCCTCGGAATCCCACTGGTCTCCTCCTGGTCAGCTCAGCAGGGTGAGCCTGCCGAAGCCTCGTCACGCTCGCAGAAGGCGATGCGATGAGGATGGGGCTTGTTGGCGTGGATTCGCCCGCTGAAATCCCGCAGGTTTTCCGCCACCGTACAAGTCATGAGGAAGGGGGGATGACAGGTGGCAAGGGAGATCTGGCGCGCAACCGACGAGCAAGCTCGGGGGATTCTTGCAGAAGAGGGCATTGAGCTGACGGAAGAGGAGGCCCAGGTACTGGTCGAGCATTTGCCTCTCTATCTTGAGATTGCCCTGAAGGAATGCGTGCTAGCGCTGGCTCGGCAGCAGTTGCAGAGAAGGGAGAGAGGCAACGGCGAGCGCCCCGGCGAGGCCAGCGACTAGACAAGAGGCAGAGGGGACCCTATAGAAGCAAGAACACCCCGGCTGCCGGGGTGCGTGAGAGCTTCGGCTGGGGTTTCTCTCTAGTTCTCGCTGTTGTCCGCCGAGGTGCGGCTGCCCAGGGACTGGAGGACTTCTTGGGCCTCGGTCGACACGCCTGCCGCCGCGCAGTCGCGGTAGGTGGCGAAGATGGCCTGATCGAGCAGGCGCAGGCCGTGGGGCTTGAGCTGGGTCCTCTGTTGCTGGCGCAGGCGCAGCAAGCGATTCAGGCGCCGCAGGAAATGGAGCTGCAAACTGGAATAGCGATCCTCCGTCCCTTCCAAAACGGCGGCCAGGTCATCCCTCACCTCATGCTGTGCGCCCAGATACTCCATTCCAGCCGTAACCTCGCTTGAGAGAACCTTCATTAATAGCATAGCCCCTTCTCCCTCAAAAGGGCAAGGGCCTGTCGGTAGACCATCGGTGAGAATTTGGTCGATGGGTGAAGAACCTATGAGGGAGGAAGCCCTTGTTGGCTGTAACGGTAGTATGCCTCGTAAGCGTTGGCTACAGCCGTGCACAGGGCCTTCTGAGAAGGACAGACGTAACGCTGCCTGATCTCTTCTACTGCCTCCTGAGGCCCATCGCCTATCGTTCGACCGGCCAGCACCTCGTCGAGTAGTCTGGTGCCCAGGGGCAGAACGCCTTTGACGGAGGTGCCCAGGATGGTGCCGCTGGCTATTTCAGCCTCCAGCTCCACCGAGACTACGGAGGAGGAGTCGCGCGGTACCAGGCTCTGGGGCAGGCGGGCGTGGCCGACGAAGATAACGGTTGTCTCGGTTCTCCGCGGCGAAGCGCGGGCTTCCTGAGTGGGCGCGCGAGCCTTTATCTGCATTCGCCGATCACTCTCCTTCCACCGATGAAGTTGCTAGGGCAGTAACAGCGACGGCGCTGCGGGGCTTCTATTTGTCTAACAACGAAGTATCGGTTATCAGGTAGGGCAACTGGCATTCCCCCAGCGGGAAAAAAGTGGACAACTTCTGTGAAGTATGTGAAGAGCCAAGGGCGAGGCGGTGGAACCGCTGCCGCTGATGGCGTGGTGGAGGGGGCCCGAGATCCGGTTGCTCTAGGGAATCCGGTGGCGACCCTCTAGGGTTCCGCTGGCTGGCCGCGCAGGCGGCTGCGCAAGTCGTCCACCAGGCTGTAGACCACCGGAATCACCAGCAGGGTGAGGATGGTGGAGGTGAACAGCCCACCGATGACGACCGTGCCCAACTCGGCGGCGATGAGGACGCCTTCATTGAGACCGAGGGAGAGGGGGATGAGGGCGAAGATGGTGGCCACGGCGGTCATCAGGATGGGGCGGGCGCGGGCACGTCCGCTGTGGATGAGGGCCTCACGGGTGGGAAGACCGCGGGCCCGCTGTTGCTCCACGAAGGTGATGAGGACGATGGCGTTGGTCACGACGATGCCAATGAGCATCAGGAAGCCGATCATGGCCGGCAGGCCGATCTCGCGCTGGGTGGTGAACAGGGCGAAGAAGGAGCCGATGGTGGCGAAGGGCAGGCTGACCAGGATGATCAAGGGGTTGACTACCGAGCCGAGGCTGGCCACCATGACGATGTAGACAACGAGCACGGCAACGGCCAGGACCATATACAGGGAACCGAAGGCCTCCTCCTGCTCCTCAAAAATGCCGCCCTTTCGGATCTCCACGCCGGGAGCCCTCTCCACCTGATCAATGGCGTCGTCAACCTTGCCGGAGACGGGGCGTATGTCGTCGCTGGTGATGATGCCGTAGATGGTGGCGGCTCGCCTCTGGTCGACGCGGCTCACCTGCACCGGGGCCTCGGCCTCGTCCACCGTGGCCACGTCGCCTAGGATGGGGGTGCCGCCGGGGGCCAGGGGCAGGAAGGGCAGCAGGGCCGCTGCCTCTTCGTCGCTGTCGCTGCCGCCGTAGGCCACCCGCACGTAGACGTCGGTGGGTCCGTCTAGCTGCGCCTGAGTGGCCTTCTGGCCGAACAGAGCATCTCTCACCCGCTGCGAGACGTCCTCGGCGCTGAGGCCATAGGCTGAAGCCTTCTGGGAGTCTACCTGCACCTCTATTTCGGGCCGGCCAGATACCAGGTCGCTGCTGACATTGGCCAGGTCTTTGACGTCGCGCAGATTCAGGAGGAGTTGGGCATTGGCGTCCTGCACGTCCTCCAGGCTGTCGGCCGAGATGGTCATCTCCACCTGGTCGGTCTGGCCGCCCGCCGACATCTGCTGTACGCTCACCTCTTTCTCACCGGGCAGGGCGTTCAAGCTGTCCCGCAGCCAGTCTGCTGCTTCATCCATATCCACCCCGTCGAAGTAGCTGAGCCACATGCTGATGGTGCCGCTGGTGGGAACGCGTCCGGAGGCCAGTTGGAAGGAGGCGAAGCTCCCGCTAGGGTCGGGTTGGCCGATGATCATGTCATAGGTGTCCAGTCCCTCTGCCTGGGCCAGAAGCTCCTCGGTCTCCTGGGCCTTGGCATCGCTGGTGGCCAGGCTGGTGCCGGGGGGAAGCTCGACGCTGGCCTGGATGACATTGTATCCACCGCCTGGCAGGAAGCCTGTGCCGATGAAGGGGACGAGGGCAAGGCTGCAGACGAACAATGCGATGCCCGTCGCCAGGGTGGCCAGGCGGTGGTCCAGGGCCCAGCGGAGGACGGGGGTGTAGATGCGCTGCAGCCAGGTCTCTTGCTCCTCGCCCAGGCCGGGCGATCGGCGAGGCTGCCCAGTGCCGAAGGCGAGCAGCCGTCCAAGCCAGCCCGGGCGGCCGCCCTCTGCGGCTGCCACCGGCAGGAGGTAGCGGGCCAGGACAGGTACTACGGTCAGGGCTACCAGCAGGGAGGCCAGCAGGGCGATGGTGACGGTGAGGGCGAAGGAGAGGAAGACCTCGCCCACCAGCCCGCCCGCCAGGGCCAGCGGCAGGAAGACGGCCACCGTGGTCATGGTGGAAGCGAAGACGGCTGTACCCACCTCGCGGGTGGCGGTGTAAGCCGCCTCCGATAACTTCTCGCCAGCACGGGCATGACGGTAGATGTTCTCCAGAACGACGATGCTATCGTCCACCACGCGGCCGATGGCCACCGTGAGGCCGGCCATGGTGATAATGTTGAGGGTCATACCCTGCCAGGCCAGAACGATGAGGGCGATGATGATGCTCAGGGGAATGGAGACGGCGGTCACCAGGGTGGTGCGCAGGCCGGTGAGGAAGAGGTAGATGATGATGACGGCGAAGAGGAAGCCCAGGGCTCCCTCACGCAGCAGGGCATCGATGGACTCTTCGATGAACTCGGACTGGTCGAAGAGGGTGACGATCTCCACGTCGGCCGGTAGGATGATCTGGCTGACCTTGTCCTGAACGTTGTTGGCCACCTCCACAGTGTTGGCATCGGCGTCTTTTACTACCGCGATGGCCAGGCTGGGTTGTCCGTTGGTGCGGCTGATGCTGGCGAAGGGGTCAGTGGCCATCTCCACCTGGCCGATGTCCCTTAGCAGGACAGGCGAGGCAGCTTCAGAGCTGGCCACCGCAAGGTTGCTGATGTCCTCCAGGGATGTGTAGCGAGAGGTGGTGCGCACCGGCAGAACTCGCCCCTCGCTGTCGAAGATGATGCCACTGGGGCTGGAGACGTTGTTCTCCTGGAGGGCCGTGACCACCTGCTGGGTGGTCAGCCCGTACTGGGAGAGTTGTTGCGGGTCGAGGGTGACCCAGACCTGCTGGGCGGCTGCCCCCTCGATGGAGACCCGGGCCACGCCGTCCACCTGCTCCACGGCGGGCAGCACATCGCTGCGGGCGATGGTCTCCAACTCGGAGACCTCGCGCTCGCCGGAGAGGCTGAAAAAGATGATGGGGAAGTCGGACAGGTCGATGCGGTCAACCGTGGGCTGGCTGGCGCCGCTGGGCAAGACAAGATTGTTGACGCTGGCCTCGATCTCTTGCTCCATCTTTTCCATGTCGGTGCCGTAGTCAAACTCGGCGATGAGCACGGACAGGTTCTCGGTGGAGATGGACTCGAGCTCTTTGAGGTCGCTGACGCCGGCGACGGCGTTCTCTACGGGTATGGTCACGTCCTCAAGGACGGCGTCGGGGCTGGCGCCGGGGTAGGTGGTGGCCACCGTGACCACCGGCAGGTTGATGTCGGGGAAGAGCTCGGTCTTGAGGCGGAATATGGCGAGGACGCCACCCAGGACGACCAGCAATGTGATCAGGAAGACAACGGCTGGCCTGCCCAGGGCCAGGCGGGTGATGCCGGTTATCCAGTCCACGCGTGCTGCTCCTGGCGGCTGAGGGCCTCGACGATGATGGTCAGGGCCTGCTCGATGGTCTCCAGGTCGGCGTTGTGCATGCGCTCGAGGAGGTCGGACAGCCAGTCCTGGCCGGAGGTCCAGAGCCCATCGATGAGCTCGTGGCCGCGGGCGGTCAGGCTGTTAAGGATGCGGCGGCGGTCGTGGCGATCAGGGCGGCGGGCGATGAGGCCGCGCTCCTTGAGCCGCTCGAGCACACCGTTCATGGTGGGCAGGGAGACGCCTACGGCCTCGGCCAGGCTGCTGCAGGGAAGGGGTCCATCGACAAAGAGGGAGAGGAGCACCTTAAGCTGAGGCATGGTCAGGTCGAGGCGGTACCAATCGCGGGGCACCTGATTGCGGGCCGCTTTGAAGACATCCTCGGCCAGGGAAAGGATGCGCTCTTTCTGGTCGCCGTCGGGGCGAGTCATCGCCGGGCAACCTCCAGGAAATATGCTTAGGGTAATGCTAAGTATATTCTCGGGCCCTGGCTGACGCAAGCCCTCCAGGGGCTGATTTTTCCTGCTAGGGAGAGCTTCAAGCGGGGAAAAAGGAGGGAGGCCACGCTCTGGCTGCCCTCCTTGTCACTGCTGCGGGCCTACCGATGGGCAGGTTTTGTTCTACAGTCGGAGCTTGCCGTGAGATGGCTGCCGTCGACGCTGGCGGTGGGGTGCTCCTTCCTCAGCCTGAAGTTCTTCGGGTTCCATGCCACCGACCTCATGGACGTAGCCGCAGCAAAGGCAAGAGCTGTACGAACCGTACCAGTCCTGTTCCATGATCATGGAGCCACGACAGCGGGGACAAACCCTGGGCGGAACGCCTTGCATCGCTACTTCGAACCCCCTTTCCCTTGGCCGTGTCGCCCAGAGGTTCGATCCTGCCTGGCCAAGCAGGGCCTCGAGCGGCACAAAAAAGGCCTTTTGCCAGTAACCGCCGGCAAGGCCTTTCGTGCGCCTCCGAGGTTAGTTGACGGATTCGGGTTGAAAGGCTAACCCTACCCTCGTCTCGGCGAGAGATTCACCCCAGAACTTGGTCCCCCGTGTCGCCTACGGCGACTTCGGCGCGGGCGATCGTGACTTCAATCACATATTAGAGGAATTACGAGAACCTGTCAAGACGGATGCGGGCAGTTGCCTGTTGCTGGCCTTCGCTTGTCCATGGGCTGCCCCTTGACCGAGCGAAAAGCGGATGATACTTTCACTCCACCGATAACATGTTGTCACCAGTTATTCCCGGCCATTAGGGAGCAGGGCCAGCCGTGCAGCAGTACATCGTCCGGCGCGCTCTTCTTAACGTCCTGGTGATCTTCATGGTGATTACCATGGTCTTCCTTGCCCTGCGGGTGACGCCGGGGGATTTCGCCGTGCGTCAGGCGGGGTCCCAGCTCCCGGGTCATTCGGCGGAGGAGGCGACAGAGATCGTCCGTCATGACCTGGGCCTGGACAAGCCCATGCCTAAGCAGTACTGGGAGTTCGTGAGCGGCCTGTTTCGGGGCGATCTGGGCGACTCGTTCGTCAGCAAGCAACCGGTCATGCAGGAGCTGAAGGAGCGATTGGCCCCCTCGATCGAGTTGGCAATCCTCCAGATCGTGATAGCAATAATGGTGGCTGTGCCCATAGGCATTATCTCGGCCATTCGCCAGGACACCTGGCTGGACTACATTCTTCGCTTGTTCGCCATCTTCTGGCTGGCGGTACCCTCGTTCTTTGTGGGCGTGCTGCTCCTTTACTCTTTGGCCCGCTGGGCGCACTGGAGTCCGCCCATTACCAACTACAAAGGCTTCTTTGATGATCCTCTCTTGAACATGCAGGCCATGGTTCTCCCAGCTGTGGCGGGGGGTCTGGCCACCGGCGCTATTATTATGCGGTTCTTGCGATCGCAGATGCTGGAGGTGCTTCGTCAGGACTACGTACGTACGGCTTGGTCAAAGGGCTTGGGGGAGCGGGCGGTGATTCTAAGGCACGCTCTGAAGAACGCTCTTATTCCTGTTCTTACTGTTATCTCCCTCCTCCTCGCCATCGTCGCCAGCGGCAACGTAGTCCTGGAGACCCTCTTTCAGCTGCCGGGCATTGGCTTTTACGTTGTCAATGCCATTCAGCAGCACGACTATCCGGTGGTCCAGGGAGTAGTGCTCGTAGTGGCCGCAGGTCTGGTGTTTGTCAACCTGCTGGTGGATATGACCTACGCCTGGCTGGACCCCCGGATTCGCTACGGTTAGCGGGCTGCTGGAAGGAGGGGTCCCGTGCTGGCGGGACAGGAACGGGCCGCGGCGGAAGAGTTTGTTCTGCCGCGGCGGCCGGGCTGGCTTGCCCTTGTCGGGCGCTTCGTACGGCGGAAGCCTCTGGGTGCTTTCGGGCTGGCGGTTGTCCTGGTGATGGCAGCGGCTGCCGCCGGTGCGCCCTGGCTCTGCCGTTATGATGCCGAGGAGGCGTTTCGGGTTGCCAACCCCGCCTACTTGCCGGGCTCAGTGGAGCCGGAGGAGAGGTTGGACAGCCGCTCCGGCCCCAGTTGGGAGCACTGGTTCGGCACTGACCAGTTCGGCCGCGACAACTACTCGCGAGTGGTCTGGGGCGCGCGGCGCTCGCTGGGAGTAGGGCTGGGCGCCCTGCTTTTCGCCATCATCTTCGGCACAACCATCGGCATCGTCTCTGCCTACTTCCGTGGCTGGTTGGACATGGTGGTCCAGCGGATCATGGACTCGATCCAGGCCTTTCCACCCATGCTCGTCCTGCTGCTGCTGGTGAGCCTCACCGAGCGCAATCTCATTACGCTGACCATGGGTTTGGGCTTTGTGGTCATCACCGGCGCGCAGCGCATCGTGCGCAGCGCTGTCCTGTCGGCGCGCGAGGATCCGCACGTGGAGGCAGCCAGGGCCATCGGCTGCTCCCCCTTCCGCTTGATGGCGGTGCACATCCTGCCGAACGTGGCGGCGCCCATAATTGTCATCTTTTCCATCGGCATTGCCAGCGTTATCCTGGCGGAGGCCGCTCTGGCATTCCTGAACCTGGCGCCTATCGAGCCGCCATCCTGGGGCATGATGCTGGACGAAGGGCGGCGGTACATGACCAGTCAACCCTCGACCATGCTGGTCGGCGGTGCAGCGATAACCCTGACGGTGATGGGTTTCAACTTGGCGGGGGATGCCCTGCGCGATATCCTTGACCCCCGCATTCGCCTTACTTAGGAGGGCTCTTGGATAGGGCAAGCGAGGTGTGACTATGGATGAGTCAAACTATTGGCAGCGCTTCTGGCGTCGGCGGCTGTCGCGACGGCGGGTGCTGCGAGCGGCTGCCCTGGGCGGCGCTGGCCTTGCCGCGGCTGCCGTGGTGGGCTGTGCGGGGGAGGAAAAGGAAGCCACGCCAAGGGCCCTGCTCAGTCCAACCGTTTCCCCCAGCCCCACGCCGTTTGTCTATGAGCCAGCGGCCTATCGCGGTGGCACCCTCCACTTGCCGGGCTACGAGGCCTTCGTGTCTGATACCCTGGACCCCCACCAGACCGAGTTCGGGCCCGTGTACAGCTCGCATTCTGCGGTTTTCAGTAAGGTTCTAAGGTACGAAGACATCGAACGGGGGGACATCGTTCCCGACCTGGCCGAGGCGATGCCGGAGACGCCCGACCCGCTGACCTACATCATCCGCTTAAGGCGAGGGGTGCGATTTCACCAGCCCAGCGCCGTCCTGGGCCGCTCAGCCAGCGCCGAGGAGCGGGCGGTGGGCGGCCGCGAGCTCACGGCGGAGGATGTGAAGTACAGCTTCGAGCGGCAGATGAACGAGGACAGCCCTCGTCGGGCCCTCTTCCGGCGAGCCCATCATTATCAGGCCATCGATAGCATAGAGGTGGTGGACTCACACACCCTCAAGATCCGCACCAAGCGGCCCACGGCCCCTTTCATTCACTTCCTGGCTGATAGCAACGCCTTCATCGTGGCCAAGGAGCTGGTGGACGACAGCGACCAGATGAACCGGCAGGAGGCGATGCTGGGCACCGGCCCCTTCATGTGGGACGAGCTGAAGCCCCTGAGGGAGTCGTCCTTCGTGAGGAACCCCGACTGGTTCGGATGGGGCGAGCCGGAGCTGGAGAGGCCCTACATCGACGGCTACAAGTCCCATTTCCTGTTCGATGATGCCTCCGTTGAGGCTGCCTTTCGCACCAAGAAGTTGGACGTGGCCTTTCAGGTGAACAACCCCCAGTGGGTGATCAAGCTGCGGGAGGAGGAGCCCGACCTGATCAGCGTCGACAAGGGCTTTGCGGCCTGGGTCAAGGTGGCCTTCAGTGTAGACCAACCGCCCTACAATGACATCAGGCTGCGGCGAGCCATTCACCTGGCCAGCGACCGGCAGCAGATGCTGGAGGCTTTCTGGCAGGGCTATGGGAAGATGCAGGGGCCGGTGGGGTGGGTTCTCAAGCAGTGGGCCCTGCCGCAGGAGGAGCTGCTCACGAAGCCCGGCTATCGGCTGAGCAAGGAGGAGCGAGAGCAGGACGAGCAGGAGGCCCGTCGGCTCTACGAAGCGGCGGGAAGCCCCGACCTGAAGGTTATCTTCGCGGACCTGCCGCCCTACATCCAGCAGTTCGCTCCCCAGTATAAGCGACAGCTAGAGCAGGTTCTGGGGGCCAAGGTGGACTACGATATATGGACCTACCCCCAGATTTCGGCGGGGTCGGCTCGGGGCGAGGTTCCCTTTGTCTTCGCCTATGACAACGGCTGGATGGACCTGGACGACTGGCTCTATCCTTACTTCCACACCGATGGGCCCAAGAATGAGTCCGGCCTGTCGGACCCCACGCTGGACCGGATGCTGGAGGCTCAACGGGAGGAGTTCGAGTTCGCGGAGCGACAGCGGCTGGGCTATGAGATCCAGCGCTACCTGCTGGACAACGTTCTGGTTCGTCTGGACTTTGTCGCCGCTACCTGGCTGTGGGTGGCCTGGCCCTATTACCGCAACTTCCGGACCACGCCCTTCTTCGGGAACTCCTTCCTGATGGCCAATGCCTGGCTCGACCAGTCGAATCGCGTTTGGGGGAGCAGGCCCTAGAGGGCGGCCGCTAGAAAAGGGCGGTGGTGCTGGCGCCATCCACCTGGATGGTGGCGCCGCTGATGTAGCGAGCCTTCTCCGAGGCGAGGAAGATGACGAGGGCGGCGATGTCCGCGGGCTCGCCGAGGGAGCCGGTGGGCGTCCTGCTCTCCTCTTCCTGTAGCACCTCCTGGAAGGGGCGGCCCTCCCTCTGGGCGCGTGCCTCGAAAATCGAGAGGAGCCGCTGGGTGGCGATGTTCCCCGGGCAGACGTTGTTCACAGTGATGCCATCCTTGGCTACCTCCCGCGATAGGGTCTTGGCCATGCCCACCACTCCCAGGCGGACGGCGTTGGAGAGGATCAGGCGGTCGATGGGCTGCTTCACGGCCACCGAGGTGATATTGACGATGCGCCCGCCTTGCCGCCGCAGGTGGGGCAGGGCCTCGCGGATGGTGCGCACGGCGCTGAGGAAATTCTGGTCGACGGCCTTCTGCCACTCCTCCTCGGAGAAGTCATCGAAGGTGCCCAGGGGAGGGCCGCCGGCGTTGTTCACCACGATGTCGATGCGGCCGAGGGTCTCCGCGGTCTGATGGACCAGGCGCTGGATGTCGGCGTAGCTGGACATGTCGCAGACCAGGGGCAGGACGCGGGCCCCCGTCTGCGAGCGGATCTCCTCGGCGGTAGTCTGGAGGTCCTCCTCGCCGCGGGCGCAGATGGCGACGTCGCACCCCTCCTGGGCCAGGGCCAGGGCGATGGCCTTGCCGATGCCGCGGCTGGAGCCGCCCACTATCGCTACCTTTCTCGTCAGTCCTAGTTCCATCTCACTGCCACCTTGCCTTCTATCGAACGCTGCTCTTCCAGGTATGGTATTCGATCTGGCGACAGTGTCAAATGGCTGTTGCTGTTGGAATACCTATTACCTCCGTTCATGGTTCGACAGGCTCACCACGAGCGGAGCACACAGGCTCACCACGAGCGGAGCACACAGGCTCACCACGAGCGGAGCACACAGGCTCACCACGAGCGGAGCACACAGGCTCACCACGAGCGGAGATGCGCAGGCACCTCAAACCGCTCGCCCTGAGCGTGTCGAAGGGCGAACAAGGGCGCTCTTTCAACAGCCTCGGCCCTTGCCTCTCCTTGACAAGGCGGCGGGGAGCCCGCTATAGTCCAAGTGCTTTCTAGTACCTTAGTAATCGAATAGTCGTTGGCAAGGGTGCCCCGCATGGTCTCCGCCTTAGGCGGAGGCCGGGGTTAAAAGCGAAGCCGGTGTGAGACCGGCGCTGTCCCGCAACTGTAATCCGCTGTGGGCGGAAAGTCAGGTCGCCTGCCCTTGTCAGATGCACCAGCCTTCGAGGGAGAGGCACGGGCACAGGCGGTAGAAGAGCACGCGAACCCTTGCCGGTCTCAAGGCAAGGGTTTGTTTTTCTTCTGCCCCGAAGGTCTATTCGAAGTGTCCTCCGCCAATCTCGAGGCGGGGGACTTTTTGCGTCCCTCAGAAGGGAGGAGATGTGAGCAGTCTTATTCAGCGTGGCCTGCTGCTGGCCCTGGTTCTCGTCTTGGCGGCGGCTGTGGCCTGCGAAGACGGCGGTGGGGAGCCGACGCCGGAGGCATCGCCCAACATTCTGGCGGCCGTCCAGGTTCCGTACCCGCTGACCATCGTCGATACGGTGGGGCGCGAAGTCACCATCGAGGCGCAGCCGCAGCGCATCGCTTCGCTCTCGCCGGCGGCCACGGAGGTCCTCTTCGCCATCGGCGCTGGCGATCAGGTCATCGCCGTCGACAAGTTCTCCAACTATCCGGAGGAGGCCACCACCCGCCAGCAACTGGACGCCTTCGAGCCCAACCTGGAGGCCATCGCCGGGGTCGAGTCAGACCTGGTGCTGCTGTTCTACGACCCGGGGGAGCTCGCCGATTCCCTGGAGAGGCTGGGCATGACGACGGCGGTGCTGGGCTCTATCGAAGAAACGCCCGAATCGGTGGAGGCGGTGTTCGACCAGATACGGCTGCTGGGCCAGATGACAGACCACGTCCAGGAGGCGGAAGAGCTGGTGGCGGACATGCAGGACCGCGTTGACGCTGTCGAGGAGGCCCTGGCGGACGTGGAGCAGGGGCCGCGCATCTTCCACGAGGTAGACGCGACGCTGTACACGGCGGCGCCCGACAGCTTCGTCGGTGGCCTGTATAAGATCCTCAAGGCCCAGAACATCGCCGCAGGGGCTGGCCAACCTTTCCCTCAGCTCACGCAGGAGGTGATCATCGAGAGGGACCCGGAGGTGATCATCCTGGCCGACGGCGGCTACGGTGAGTCACCGGACACAGTGAGGGCCCGCGCCGGCTGGGGGAACATCTCGGCGGTGGGCAACGACCGCATAGTCGTCATCGACCCGGACATCGTGAGCCGACCGGGGCCGCGGTGCGTGGATGCCCTGGAGGCGCTGGCCGCATACCTCTATCCGGAGAGGTTTGAGTGAGGCTCTTCGGCTCTGCGGCGCGAGCCGAACTGCTGCCGGAGGCTGCCCTGGGGGCCCTGCTGGGGCGAGCGCTCTGGCCGCGCCTGGCGCTGGGCCTCGGCGCCCTCCTGGGGGCAGCGATGCTGGCAGCCGCCATCGGACCGGTGGACATCCCCGCCGACGCCGTGGCCCGGATTGTGCTCTCGCGGCTGCCCGGCGTGAGCCTGGCCGATAGCCTGCCGCAAAGCTGGCGGGATATCGTGTGGGAGGTACGCCTGCCGCGGGTGGTCATAGCGGGTCTGGTGGGGGCCACCCTGGCCCTCTCCGGCGCCACCTACCAGGCTGTGTTTCGCAACCCTCTGGCCGACCCCTACCTGATCGGCGTGGCGGCCGGGGCCGGCCTGGGAGCCACCGCGGTCATCGTCTCGCCGCTGGACTACACCGTCGGCGGCATGAGCCTGGTGCCCCTGGCTGCCTTCGGCGGCGCCCTCACCGCGGTCTCCCTGGCCTACGCCCTGGCGCGCGTCGGGCGCACGGTGCCCACCGTCACCCTGATCCTGGCCGGGGTGGCGATATCCTCTATCGCCACCTCGGCGACGTCCTTCCTGATGATCAGCCACAACGAGCGGGTCCTGACCACCCTGACCTGGCTCCTGGGCGGCTTCAACCTGAGCGAGTGGAGCAAGCTGTGGTGGGTGCTGCCCTACGTGCTGCCGGCGGCGGCCATCATCCTGCTCTACGGACGCATACTGAACGTGCTGCAACTGGACGAGGAGCAGGCCCAGCAGCTTGGGGTGAACGTGGAGCGGGTCAAGCTGCTGCTCCTGGCGTCGGCGTCGCTGGCGACGGCGGCGGCCGTCTCCGTGAGCGGGATCATCGGCTTTGTGGGGCTCATCGTCCCCCACGCGGTGCGCCTCCTCTGGGGGCCGGACTATCGACAGCTATTGCCGATGTCCATGGTCCTGGGCGCCGTCTTCCTCATCCTGGCGGACCTCCTGGCCCGTACGGTCAATTCGCCCAGCGAGGTCCCCGTGGGCATTGTCACCGCCTTCTGCGGCGCGCCCTTCTTCCTCTATCTGCTGCGGCTGCGCCAGCGGGCGGTCTTCTGAGGGCGGGATGCTGGAGATACGCGAACTGACAGTGGCCTATGGCGAGCTGGTTGCCCTGCGGCAGGTGAGCCTGTCGCTGAGGGCGGGCGAGCTGCTGGGGGTGGTGGGGCCCAATGGCTCGGGCAAGTCCACCCTCATTCGGGCCATCACCCGGCTGGTGCGGCCCCTGGGCGGCGATATTCGTCTCGATGGGAAGGAGGTGGGCCGTCTCTCTCAGCGGGAGCTGGCGCGATGGGCGGCGGTGGTGCCCCAGAACCCCTATCTGCCGGATGCCTTCACTGTGCTGGAGGTAGCGCTCATGGGCCGCACTCCTCACCTGGGTCTGCTACAATCGGAGGGACGGGCCGACCTGGCGGCGGTGCGGCGGGCCCTGGAGCAGACCGATACCTGGCACCTGGCCAGCAGGAGGATGGGCGAGCTCTCGGGGGGTGAGAGACAGCGGGTGGTGGTAGCCCGCGCTCTTGCCCAGGAGACGCCAATTCTGCTTCTGGACGAGCCTACCGCTCACCTGGACATGGGCCATCAGGCGACGGTGCTCGACCTGGTTAGACAGCTCTGTCGAAGGGAGGGCAAAGCGGTGCTGGCGACCATCCACGACCTGAGCCTGGCGGGCCAGTACTGCGACCGATTGGTGATGCTGAACGAAGGCCGCATCGTCGGCGAGGGCGAGCCGCAGGAGGTGCTATCGCCCGAGCTTCTGGCCTCCGTCTACGGAACGAGGGTCTCGGTCTTCAGCCATCCCCTGACGGGGCGGCCGGTGGTGACGCCGCTGTCGGAAGCCGCCCGGGCAGACCTGGAGGCGAAAGGAAGCATCGGCACGTTCAGGAGCTGAAGGATGACGGCAAGAGGTGCCGGACGCAAGGCGCTGGTGATCGTCCTTACCGGCCAGGGCAAGGGCAAGACGACCGCTGCCCTGGGGGTGGTCTTGCGCGCCTGGGGGCGCGGCATGAAGATGGTGGTCCTCCAGTTCGTCAAGGCGCGCACGGCTAACTACGGCGAGAATCGGGCGGCCAGGAAGCTGGGGATCGAGATGATCCCCCTGGGCGAAGGCTTCACCTGGCTCTCCAAGGACATCGAGAAGGACAAGGCCACCGCCCGCGAGTGCTGGGAGCTGGCGCGGCAGAAGATCGACTCCGGCCAGTACGACATCGTCGTCCTAGACGAGATGACCTATCCCATGACCTACGGCTGGATTCCCGTCGAAGAGGTGATCGATACGCTGCGCCAGCGGCCGCAGGGCCTGCACGTGATCATCACCGGCCGCGATGCCCCGCAGGAGCTGATCGACTTCGCCGACCTGGTGACGGAGATGCGGGAGGTCAAGCACCCCTACAAGAAGGGTGGCAAGGCCCGGCCAGGCATCGACTTCTGAGGTGGCGATGACCCAGGTCTGGTCTCGCCAGGATGCGGCGCTGCCATGATACCCATCGGCGATAGCGTACGCACTCGCACCTTCCCCTACGTCAACATCGCCATCATCATCGCCAGCTTCCTGGTGTTCTTCTATGAGGTGGGTTTCGCCAGCAACATCAACAAGCTCTTCTTCGACTGGGCGGTAGTGCCCGCGGAGCTCACCGACTATCTGGACAACCCTGGGGACCACTCCCTGCGCGTTCTGTTCACGCCGATCACCGCGATGTTCCTCCACGGCGGCTGGTTTCACATTGGGGGGAACATGATCTTCCTGTGGGTGTTTGGCGACAACGTAGAGGATGCCCTGGGGCACGTTGGCTACCTGGCGTTCTACTGCTTTTGTGGTATCGCCGCGACAGCGGCTCAGGTATGGGTGGACCCTAACTCGTCGGTGCCCATGGTGGGGGCCAGCGGCGCCATCGCTGGCGTGCTGGGAGCCTACCTGGTGCTCTATCCTCGGGCCACCATAGCTACCCTAATAATGCCGTTCTTCTTCTGGACGGCCTACATACCGGCCTTCCTGCTCATCGGCTTCTGGTTTTTCATCCAGCTGTTCAACGGCGTGGCCTCGATCGGCTATGCCGTGGGCGCTAGTGAGGGCGTGGCCTGGTGGGCGCACGTGGGCGGCTTTGTGGCCGGCTTCCTGTTGCTCTGGCTCTTCCGTCCTCGCCGTCCGAGCGTGGGCGTCGGCCGACCGCGGTGGTAGAGTGGCCCCCATCGTTGATGCTTGGCCAACTCCGCGCTACGGCTCAAACCGCCAGATGGCACCTTCACTTGAGCGGGCGGTTTTCGGAAACGCTGTGCTCTACCGGAGATGCGTCCGATTTGCTGGCGCGAGCACGTGGTGCTTGGGTCTGACCTCGTCTTGAGTAGCTGAAGTCATTGGAGAACTGGCGGCGAGCGGAGCACCACTTGCAGACGCCTTCGGTCGTGGGGCCATTTGGCTTTCCAAGCAACCAGTGATGGGCGCTGTGCGAGCAGGCCGGACTGGCCGCGGGAATGACTGCCGCGCTCTCGGCGTCTACCATCGTCCGCGCCCGTGGGTCGAGCGGCGCGAAAGGCCGCCCACGTAAAGCTTATGCGCCATGGATGATCCCCCTCTCTTCGACCCTTAGGCGGTCACCAGCCGGTCGCGTCTGGCTCCGTATGCGAATCGCTCGACTTCCCCACCCCGCTGGACGGAAAGAGGGGGGCACAGCCCCCCTCTTTCGCTGTCAGACCTAGTAGCGGCGCGAAGAACTGGCGGGTTGCTGCCGGAAGCAGTCGCTACAGTACACTGGGCGATCGCCACGGGGCTGGAAGGGG
>Ga0209979_1002389_pt1 | contig 18077 bp, 15 predicted proteins | sample AnhtaG_FD_183114 | JGI IMG/M metagenome (GOLD analysis project Ga0209979, IMG submission 183114) | Deep subsurface microbial communities from Anholt, Denmark to uncover new lineages of life (NeLLi) - Anholt_01485 metaG (SPAdes) (version 2) | ecosystem: Environmental > Aquatic > Marine > Oceanic...
TATTCCCGCTCGTCCTGGAACAACTCCGCGAAAAGGGGCTGGAAAATACCATAGTCTTGGCCGGTGGCATCATTCCGGAGGAAGATCATTCAGCGCTGCAGCAGATGGGGGTCCAGGGCATCTTCGGTCCAGGGACTCCTACCAATGAGATCGCCGACTTCATCAGGAAAGCCATGGCTGAGAAGAAGGCAAAATAAGGCGATGCCTTTGGCCAACGGGACTGAAGGAGAGAGGATATGTCGGGGCATTCCAGATGGGCGCAAATCAAACGACAAAAAGGCTTGGCTGATGCCAGGCGAGGGCAGGTTTTTACCAAGCTAGCCAGAGAGATCAACATTGCCGTCCGTCAGGAAGGTAATGACCCACAGTCTAATTCTCGGCTAAGGCTGGCAGTGCAGAAGGCTCGTGACAATAACATGCCCCTGGAAAACATCGAGCGCGCTATCAAGCGTGGCACTGGCTCTTCGGATGCCGCTGCCCTGACTGAGGTAACATTGGAAGGCTACGGACCCGGCGGCAGCGCCATTCTACTGCAGGCGCTGACTGATAACCGAAATCGGACGCTGTCCGAGGTGCGTAACGTCTTCAGCCGCCATAACGCCAGCCTCGGGGAAAGTGGCTGTGTAAGTTGGATATTCGAGCCCAAAGGCGTGATCACTATCGAGGCCAACGAAGTAGATGCTGAGGAACTGGCTTTGTTCGCAATCGATGCTGGTGCTGACGACGTTAAAGTGGATGAAGCTACAGTGGAAGTCCATACACAGGTCCATGATCTTGAAGCAATGAGGAAAACGCTGGAGGGGAAAGAGATCGCCATCTCCTCCGCTGAACTTTTGCAGGTCCCTAAGACCCTGATAAGTCTCGATGAGAAGTCTGCACTTCAGTCGCTTAAGCTCCTGGACAGGTTAGAGGAACTCGATGACGTGCAGCATGTATTCACCAACGCTGATTTCCCTAACGAGGTAGTGGAGAAATTTCAGGGATGACGAGGCCAGGGATGCCAACTCGTGTTTTAGGTATTGATCCCGGCATTGCGGCGATGGGATATGGGGTGATTGAGGACAACAGCGATGAGCTCACCACAATCGACTACGGATGTCTATCCACCTCAGCCAAACAAGCTACCCCAGATAGATTACGTACTCTTTACTGGGCCCTCATCGACCTTATAGAACGCCACCAGCCATCAGAGGCTGCTGTGGAGCTCTTTGTGGCGCGAAATCTTCGAACAGCACTGGCTGTTGGGCAGGCTCGGGGCGTAGCTATCCTTGCCGCAGCTAATAAGGAGCTTCCGGTTTACGAATATACACCGCTTGAGGTGAAGCAGAATGTCACCGGCTACGGCCATGGGGGTAAGAGGCAGATTCAGGAGATGGTCAGGATTCAGCTCGGGCTCCACACCGTCCCGCAACCCGATGATGCTGCCGATGCTTTGGCGGTGGCCATCTGCCATATAAGCAAGGCGCGCTTCTCGCAATTGCTGGCGCATAGCCAGTGAAATTAACAAAGCCCCAGGGACGGTTGCCCACCAACGAATGATGAAAATAGAGGGTAGCCTGTGAGGGTGTGATCTTGCCAGTAGGTTGCCCGACGTCGGGCAACCTACCCAGCGAACGGAATAAATCTATTTTCGAAGCAAAATTTAGAGAAGTGGAGTTTGATGGTGATTGCTGGGATCGAAGGCATAATGAAATCTCGGGGCGATGACTGGGTTATCATCGATGTCCACGGGATAAGCTTTCGCCTCCAGGCACCGACCTCCACCCTGAGCGTGTTAGGAGCCCCCGGCGACAGGGTGTATCTCCACACACATCTCCAGGTACGAGAGGATAACCTGGCGCTTTACGCCTTTGCCACAGCCGAGGAAATGAGAGTGTTTGAACTACTTATCGCTGTTTCCGGGGTCGGCCCCAAGGTCGCTCTGACACTGCTCTCGGCATTGAACCCAGAGCGACTCGCGCTAGCTATTGCTTCTGGCAACGAGGAGCTTCTAAGCTCAGTATCAGGTGTGGGTAAGAAGACAGCAGCCCGCCTTGTCCTCGAGCTTAAAGGTAAGTTCGAGCAAGAAGGTGCAGTAATCCCTTACCCACATGAAGATGTAAAAGCGGCATTGATCAGCCTGGGTTATTCAGCAGCAGAGGCAATATCTGCCATCGCCACCCTCCCCAGTTCCCCCGACCTCACCCTCGAGGACAAGATAAAGCTCGCCCTTCAAAGCTTCGCCCAGACCAGCTAAAACCAGGAAACACCCACGAACCAGCCAAAAGCAGCAACCGGAATGTACCTGAGTGTTTTGCCCACGAAGCACGCGAGCAAGAACTTCCACAGCGGATATCTCAGCGCCCCGGCGGTAGCCCCTGCCACGTCAAAGAATGGATTGGGCACAAAGGAGAGGACAGAGATAACGATAAAGCCCCTCCGTGTCATCCACCGCTCCAGCCGCGGGTAGAACCTGCTATTCTCGAATACTACTTGTCCACTGAACCCCGCCATATAGCCGATAATCTCCCCCAGGGCCGACCCCGCCCCCGCTGCCAGCCCTATCAGGACCGGATCAAAGCTAGCGCCCAGGCCGGCTATCAACACTATCCCGGGAACAGGCAGGATGATAGTGGCGCTAGTAACCAGAGCAATTAAGAAAGCACCTAAGTAGCCATAAGTTTCGAGGTCCGCGACCTGGTCGCGAAAAACAAAGATAGTGGCAGTGACAGCGATTACGACCAGAATAGCCAGTATTCGGAGATACAGTTTTCGGGACAGGAAAGCTCGTTCTGTCACCGTCTCCTGCTGTTCACCGCCCAGGACCGCATCCTCCCCACCACCTAAGGCATCGAGCGAAGTGTCTTCCCCCTCCATTTGTCAACTACTCCCTTCCTCTCCCACGCATTATATACCATATCAGGAACCATGGTCGAGAAGGCGAAGGATGAAGCCGTACCCAGGCCATGCCTATGTCAGACCGCGGATGTCAGCTCTGGTCAGTTGTATAAGTAGGACGAATGCGAGAATCTACTACGCCGACTGCAATCGGCACCACAACGGATGAAAACGCCGTCGTTGGCACAACTGACATTTAGGACGCCATTCGTGGTGAGCCCTTCGGCTCCGCTCAGGACAGGCTTGTCGAACCATGAACGGCCCTTCGACAGGCTCAGGGCGAACGGCTTAGATCCTGTTTTCGTGACAATGACAAGAACTATCAAGGCTTCTCGCAGTTCTTTGAAAAGGGTACAAACTGCGGCCACTCTGGGGAACTCGAAGCGGTCGTATGGGGCTTACTCTTTGCTGAGACAACCAATAGAGGCTACCGAATCGCCCTGCTCCATCCTCATCACACCCACCCCCTGGGTACCTCTGCCTTGAATGGCTATACTCTCAACAGAAGTACGAATAACTATTCCCTTAGCGGATATGAGCATCAGCTCATCAGAGGGATAAACAACGCGTGCTGCTACAACTCTGCCCGTTTTGGGCACAACCTTAAAGGTCCGCACCCCACCGCCACCGCGATGCTGAAGCGGGTATGACTTAAACGGGGTGCGCTTGCCAAATCCATTGGAGCTGATGACGAGGATATGGGCATCAGGAACAGCGACTTCCATGCCAACCACACTGTCGTCAGGGGCGAGGCGGATGCCCCGCACCCCACCGCTGGTTCTGGAGGCACCACGCAGTTTGGCAACGGAGAACTTGATCGATTGGCCGCTTTCTGTCACCAGAACGACCTGATCATCCGCCTGGGCCACGCTGGCCCTGACCAGCTCATCGCCCTGCTCCAGGTCCATGGCAATAAGCCCGCTTGAGCGCACAGAAGAGAACTCAGCGAGGCTTGTCTTCTTGACCTCCCCATTGCGTGTAGCGCTCACCAGGAATTTATCCTCCACTGAGTCAGGAGCAATGATAACCGCGGTAACCCGTTCCTTGACATCTATGGAGAGCAGGTTGACAATAGGTATCCCCTTGGCCGTCCGGGAACTCTCCCTGGGGATCTCGTAGCACCTGAGCCGGAACACCCGTCCTCGATCGGTGAAAAACAACAAGTTGTGGTGAGTACTGGCAATAAGCATTCGTCGAACGGCGTCCGCCTCTCTGGTCACCATTCCCACGATACCCCTGCCACCCCGATGCTGCTGACGATAGGTGTCAGTAGCCACCCTTTTAATATAGCCCCTTTTGCTCAAGGTCACCACCATCTGCTGCTGGGGAATAAGGTCTTCATCGCTGAAATCCCCTATCTCCTCACCGCTGATCTCGGTGCGCCGGGGATCGCCGTACCTGGACTTCAGCTCAGCGACCTCCTCCTTAATCAGAAAGTCGATCTTCTTGGGATTGGCCAGAAGGTCCTCCAGGTAGGCGATGGTCTTAAGCAGCTCAGTATATTCATCGGCGATCTTCTTGCGCTCCAGGGCGGCCAGGCGGCGTAGCTGCATCTCCAGGATGGCTTGCGCCTGAACCTGGGTGAGGTCAAATTCCTTCATCAGGTTGTTGCGGGCCGTGTCAACAGTCTGCGATCGGCGAATTGTAGCGATAACCTCATTGAGGCGATCGAGAGCAATCCTGAACCCGTCGAGGATATGAGCTCTTTCCGTCGCCTTCTCAAGATCGAATCGAGACCTGCGAGTGATTACCTTGCGACGGAATTCTATGTAGTGAAGCAGCGCTCCCTTGAGGGTGATCATCTTAGGCTGACCATCCACCAGGGCCAGCATATTGATGAAGAAGGATGACTGCATGGCTGTATGCTTATAGAGGTTGTTGAGCACCTGCTGCGCCTGTCCTTCCCGTCTCAACTCGATTACAATGCGCATACCCTCTCTGTCGGACTCATCCCGCACCTCAGAGATGCCGTCGAGCCTTTTGTTTCTGACCAACTCAGCTATCCTCTCCACCAGCGTAGCCTTATTGATCTGATAGGGCAACTCGGAAACCACGATCTGGTATCTTCCCCCTCTGGCCGCCTCCTCGATATGCGTTCTAGCTCTAACCACCGTCCTGCCATGGCCAGTTGTGTAGGCGCTCCTTATCCCCTCCAGTCCCTCTAAGAGGCCACCTGTGGGGAAGTCTGGCCCTGGAATCAGCTTGAGGAGGTCATCGATAGTGGCCTCTGGATTATCGACAAGGCAAGAGATGCCATCACAGAGCTCGCCGAGGTTGTGGGGAGGAATGTTGGTCGCCATGCCCACAGCGATCCCAGAGGCGCCGTTAAGAAGCAGATCAGGCAGCCTTGCGGGAAGAACCACAGGCTCCTTAAGGCTACCGTCGAAGTTTGGGGCGAAATCGACGGTGTCCTTTTCGATATCAACTAGCATTTCAGTAGCTATCCGTGAGAGACGAGCCTCGGTGTACCTCATCGCCGCCGGGGGGTCGTTATCTACACTGCCGAAATTACCTTGTCCGTCAATCAGCGTATATCTCATGGAGAAGTCTTGAGCCATACGCACCATAGCGTCATAGACCGCAGTATCTCCGTGGGGATGATATTTGCCTAGCACCTCGCCAACGATACGTGCGCTCTTCTTGTAGGAGCTATCATGACGCAGACCCATGTCGTTCAGAGCGTAAAGTATTCGACGCTGCACCGGCTTTAAGCCATCCCGGGCGTCAGGCAGGGCACGAGAGACGATAACGCTCATGGCATAGTCGAGATAAGAGCTTTTCATCTCGTCTTCAATTTTGACCAACTTGACTGTTCCTATTTCCATGCCCGATCCCTCCAAGAATGTTCCAGTTCGTAGCTCAGTTCGCTACCCTGACAACAGTGTATCACGCCCCATTACGTTCGTCAAAGGGAAAGCCGAGGCGATTGCCTCGGCTTTCCCTTTGACACGCAGCGATCTTGTCTATTCCTCTTTTAATTCAAGCTCGTGTTCTTCATCCTCCTCATGTTCAAGAGCAACCATCTCTTCAAGAGAGGTAACCTCCTCACGCATTGGCTCCTCCCTTTCCAATTCCCCAGGGTACTCCTCTTCAAGGCCTTCCTCGTCGTCTTCCCGCTCGTACCTCAGCATGCTATCTTTAACATAGGGCCTGAAGCCGTCAGCAGCTCGCGCCGGGAAAGAAGGACGCCCTGCTTGGCTGGGATGCTGGAAGACCTCTTTGATCATCACCTTGCCCCTGTTTTCTGATATGCTGGCGACAGCCGCAGCATACTTGTTGCCGCCTTCCATTAGCTTGATAAGGCGCAGCCCCAGCTTAGGCTCGACCTCACCAATATACTCGCCATCTACGCTCTCCACCGTTAAGCTTTGCCCCTTAGGTCCGAGGTGAACTGGATCGCCAGCAGCTATTTTCGCCAGCACCTCCCGGGGCGCAAGCTTATAAAGATCGGCTACATCTGCCTTACCCATCTCCTCAATAAAAAGGTGGGAGCTGACCTGCCTCCCGTTTTTCGGCCCAGTATCTACCTCTTTGAGATAAGCCAAACGATTCAGGTTTTTCTTGGCAATACCATTGTTGGGCTCAATCTCAAGAGCGCGGCCGTAAGCCTCCCTAGCCTCAGTATATCTTCCCAGTTGAGCTAACGCCTTCCCCAATCGATTGTAGGCATCTGCATCATCAGGAAAAACCTCGAGTATGCCCTTGTTGACAGCAACAGCCTCCTCCCATCGGCTTTGCATCGCCAAAGCTATAGCCTCACTGGTACGATGCCGCCTTAGCTTTGCCTTCTCACTTAGCTGATAGAATACCATGTCTACCTCAACCAAATTCTAGCGAATTCTTAACCTTGCGGATTTTAACCACTTTCCAAAACATTTTCAAGAGCCAAAAGTACAGCTTTTCTGCCAAGTAAAGTAGCTCAGGTCACGATATGCTATCACGAATCAAAGAAAAATGGAATAGGAAAAAAGGGCCATTTGAGAGCAAACCAATGCCTAGCGAGTTAATATTATATAGATACCTTGTTGACCCCATTGTAATCTGCTTGTAAGCTCTTCGTAATTTCTTCTTAACATCCGTAACCCTTTCTTAATCCTAATGTACGTACAATTGCATACGATCACATATGACCTGAGGCCTCTTGCGGCATAGATCGGTACACCTGTTGGCCAACATGGGTCAAGCGACACAACACGGTGTGTTTGTCAAGAGTTGACAGATTTGAGTGGCTCACTGAGAGAGCTTGTTGCGGCGCTCGGATAACGATGCCAGAACGGGGCAAGCAGCGCCGGTCCTTTGAGCGAGGCTGATGGTTGTCTCCAAAATGGGGAGGGCAAAGCAGAGTCGCAGTCGCGGCTTGAGAACCAAGCGCTCGGAAACGACTTCTTTTTGGTATCCTGTAGAACGCAGTCAGTGGCTACACAACTAGGAGCACAGGATAGCACAGTACATACTATCAGAGGCCCATTCCACGAACGGAATAACACTTAGTATAATGTCGCAGCACGAAGGCCGTTAGATCCTGAACACAGAAGGCCGTACGTTCGAGACTTACGTTGCGCCCTTGGCTGGACTCGAATTAGCGACCTACGAGACTTGACTGAGGTGTGGAGAGTTACTCCTCCACTGTAACATGAATGTAGCTTTGTGATGTACAATCGAGCAGGTGGAATCGGCCTGATTTATCGGAATAAGGCGACTCTATGGTTGCTTCTATTATATATTCAGCTGGGGGAACATACCGTCCAAAGCCATCTGTCAAGTCCCAAACTATATCAAAAGCAAACCTGCTTCCCTTGCATATGGTGTAGGGCCCAATAGTTGGTCCATTTGGATGCAGACTACCGTCTTCAGCTATTGACCACGCCCTTATTACGTGCAAATCTGGATCTGAGATGAAGAGGATCGGTCGACCCAGGATAGGCCCAACCGGTCCCACGTATTCCAGTTGAAAATTTATACTTAGCGTTTCCCCGTGGCGGACAGTTTCCCTATCACAAGTCCCAGATGCTTCGACTAGGGCATAATCTCCTGGATGTGCGGAGAATGTTACGCCCGCCACACATGTGGACACAGGGGTTAGCGTAGGTGTCGGCGTGACTGTAGGTGTTGGTGTCGGTCCGGGCGAGGGCGGAGGCGTTGGCGTTGGCCCGGTGCTCAGCGAAGGGAAAGAGGGCGTTCCTCCCGGTGGCGCGCTGGACTCCATTTGCTCGCCTAGCAATACGGCGACACCGCCGGCGCTGAACCACACGTTACCCTCTTCACAAACGACTACAGTGTAGCCATCGCTCCGAACCTGAACTGTAAAGACGGTGCCGCGCACCATTAAGGAGCCGGCTGGTGTCTCCACCTCATATCGAGACGCGGGATCGATGAGTCGTTCCACGCGGTTGATGGTATTGCCTATGCTCTGTCGCAACCTGACAATAGTCGAACCAGTATCAGCAACAGTGGCAAGCTCAGCAATAGCGATCTCGGAATTCGCCAACACCTCCATCACGCTGGCTTCGAAGAAGACGAGCAAAGCATATCCATCATCCCCTGTCTTGAAGTGATCGCCGACCTCAAGCTTCATACCGGTGGTAGCTTCAGCCCATGTGTCCGAGCCATTCTCTTGTACCAGCACCTCTCCTAAAACCGATGAGATGATGCCTGGAGGAGCGCTGATCAGGGAGGTGCCGGTAGCGATTCGTTCTCTGCAGCCAGCGACCGGCAACATCATTGCCAAGGATAGCAGCAAGGCAATCAATATGTAAGCTCGCCGGCATTCACTCATCATTTGGCCTCGGCAGACAACTATTTGCGCTGGTCACCTGGCGATTATCCGTTGCTCAATCTCATTTCCGCCTGTTCTATGATGTTGCGAGCCTAGCTGCTGCACCAACACCTGCTGCTGGCGTTTGCCGCCCAGCCGGTCGATCACGGCGGAGCAAGAAGGCAGCTAATAGATCGCGACAGGCTACACATATGCTGTGTTGTAATATCTTGCACAATCGTGAAGTACTTGTCAACCCATCGTACTTAACCTCTCCTTCCCTTCCACCCAGATTTGAAAGCCCCTTAGCAAGACAAACCTTGCCTGCGCCGCCGAGCCAATGCCCGCCCCTCGTATAACTTGCATGGCCTCCATTGCTCCTACTCCTTCTCTGCCTACTATACCAGCAAGCCCTTCCGCATCAAGTGTGCAATTGCCAAATAACGAACCCAGAAAAACCAAGCCAACTTAGGTACGCAATCGGAGCACCCGATAGACCGCAACCGGCTCTGCTTTGCCCTTAAAGTATTGCGGCTCCAGCTCTTCCAGTTCAACTGCGTCTTTCACCTGCTCATATGTCTGGGGGCCCACCCATATTTCACGCCCCGGTGCGCCCGAACAAAGGCGGGATGCCAGGTTGACAGCGTCACCGATTACGGTGTATTCACTGCGCCCCTCCGAGCCCGCGTTACCAGCCACAGCCTGCCCGGTGTTGATCCCGATACCGAACTGAACGTGCGCCAATGTGCCATCCTGCTCCAGGCTATCGATTGCCTGCTGATACTCCATAGCCGTCTTTACGGCGAGCAAAGCATGCCCAGGCTGATCCTGAGGGGCGTTCCACACTGCCATTATGCTATCGCCAGCGAATTTGTTGACCATCCCATCATTGGCCAGAATACGTTCGATGAACGCCGAAAGGTAGCTGTTGAGCATAGATAATATGGACTCAGGGTCTTGCTGCTCGCTCAGGGCGGTGAAACCCCGGATATCGACGAACAGCACGGTTACGACCCGCCGTACCCCACCGAGCTTCAACTGGTCGGCATCGGCCAACCTCAAAATCTCGTTCGCTACCTGTGGCGAGACATACCTTCCGAAGAGATCCCTTATCTGGCGTCCAGCGGCCTGCTCGGCGAGCACGCGACACAGTATAACTGTGACATAGATGACTGGCAAGGCCAGCAGAGGATACAGGATGTTCAAGATGTAGCCGTTGTCAAAGGCGAGAAAAGCGGCCGCTAGGCAAAGTAGCGCCAGCACCGCGACCAGTACCGTTCCCCAGCGTAGTCTTATGAAGGGAAGACAGACCCCTGTGAGCCCAACCATGAGAAGGACAATTAGGGCGGTCATCTGTCTGCTGCTCTCGACAAGGAAGCACTGCCTGAGGATCGTGTCCATAGCATTGGCATTGATCTCCACGCCATACATCTTATCCGCCGAGACGGGAGTGCCCCAGGACTCAGGTTCAGCAGTGGCGGTCATGCCAACCAGCACAATCTTGTGCTTTACCAAATCAGGATCGAAGCTACCTTCAATCACATCCGCATAGGATATGCGGGTGAAGCTGCCCGGCTTGCCGACGTAGTTTGTGCGCATCTGCTTCCTGCCATCCACGGGTATGTCGCGGTCGAGAAGGTGAATCCTCCCGTTTGTGACTGGATAGTCGTCAGGAATGGGGGTGAGGAAGACGGCGTGAAGAATCGCCAGTACGAAGGCTGGATAGGTTTCTCCATCAGCATCCTTCACCACAAGAGGGATCCTCCTCATCACCCCGTCGCCGTCAGGAACCGCGCTGCCATGGCCAATCGCCGCCGCTGCCTCTTCCAGAGGCGATGGCGGTGCAAGAAAATCGCGGTAAGCGATCTCGTTCTGGAGCGTTCCCAGGGGCTCAATTCCCACTAGCGGAAGCACGACATTGCCCGCGTTGTCCATCGCCTCAGCCAGCTCAGTGTCTTCATCGGACTCCTCTGCGAAGAGAATATCGAAGCCGATGACCATCGCTTGAGCTTCGCTCAGGTTGCGGATGGCCTGAGCATGAAGAGATCGCGGCCATTCCGACCACTTACCATATCTGGCGAGGGTTTCGTCATCGATGGCCGCGATCACAATGTTGGGTGAGGGGTTCGTTGGCAGAAAAAGCTGGTCGCTGACCCACCACTGGAGGCTGGCGAAGGGCTGGACTAAAGCTACAACCAGGGTGAATAGTGCCCCCACCCCCAGCGCGACAAGCACACTGTTTCGCTGTCTCCGCTGTTTTCTGGTGCGTCCCCTGAGTAAAGACAGCATCAAACCCCCGTCACACCTTAGGCCACGCCACATATAAGGCTTGTACTGCGTCTATGTCGGCGCCAGAGGTCGAGTGCGTTCCGCAGTTTGGATCCAATCCTGGTTTTGGAGGAGGTATTGGTGCAACATCCCAGCTATTGTCGATTTCGCCGCAACTCAAAGCACGAATACGAGTGTCATCATCTTACTGTAGACCGGAGTCTCTGTCAAGAAGCATCCATTAGATGTCACATGATGAGGACAACGATGTTACTGCCTGCATCGGCGTGGTTGTCGTTATTCAGACGCTGACGGAGCACGCACCGCACCGAAAGCTAGGTACACCACTGGCCCCATTTTGAGGGTTCAACTTTACTTTTCTTACACATTTTCCGCAAAAATGGCATACAGGGGTTGACAAACTCCCCAAGATGCAGTACCAAAGTCAATGGGCAAATCATAGGGAGGCCTGTGGGGGGGCACCTGCGGGGCCGGAGAAGAGCAGTTTGGTCTAGTCATGAAACAAGAAAGCATGAGGGGCAGATGCTGTGACATGTGATATAAAGAGTCTAGTTTCGTCTGGTATCATCCGGGCCACTATTGTCGGCATGGTGCTGGCATTGCTGTTCCCCTTGGGTGAGGTCGCTGCTCAAGATAGCGGGCCGCCTGTGCCGATCTTTCAGCTAAGTGATCTCAGTATCAGCCCGAGCCGGGCGAGACCAGGGCAAACTGTAGAGGTAAGTGTGCAGCTTTCGAATATAGGTGCTGTCGAGAACAGCTGCTCCGTATCGCTTGTGATAAACGGATTATTGGAGGAGACTAAGACAGTGAGGCTCGCTCCCGGAGCCAGCGAGCGTGTGATCTTCTCTGTCGTCAAGGATGTTGTCGGCACTTACGACGTAGATGTTGGTGCGTTCAGCAGTAAGTTCACGGTTGTAGCAGATACTGTGCCCGTTAGATGGGCAATCATCGCTCCCATCATCGGCGCGGTGGCGGTCACCGGGTTGGCAATTGCCATCTTCATCACTCGAGGAAGGCGCGCTGTTCCAAAGCACCACGCGTAGCTGTCATCGGACTGTGCCACTCATTCAGACATTGATCCAAATGGGGCATACCTCGATGGTCCGGTCATGACAAGGCCAGCAGGGGGAGGCGCTGTAGAGTGGTAGACTATGAACTCAGGCCCGAACTGAAGGAATTACAACTTTCGACAAGCTCGCTACAGCATATGAACGAGTACACTTGCTTGCCAGGCAATGTCACCATGTTTATAATCAGTCGGTAATGAAGAAGATCCAACTCACCCGAGAGCTAGCCTATGACGGGCTCAGTGTGGAGAAAGCTATTGCAAAGAGGAGATCTGAGCGAAGTTTCTCGGGGAAGACGATGTCTTTGGCTGAGCTATCGCATATTCTCTATTACTCAAGTGGCATCACTGACAAGCGCACTGGATTGAGAGCTGCTCCCTCGGCAGGGGCTACCTACCCCATAGAGGTCTACCCCGTAACAAACAACGTCGAGGGTTTAACCAGGGGAATTTACCACTATTTGGTCGCCTCACACGAACTGGAACTGGTCCGCGAGGGTGATTTCCGTCATGAGATGGCTCTGGCCGCACTGGGAGAGAGAATGTTAATAGAGGCAAACGTAGTTCTAGTGCTCTCTGCCATCTTCCAGCGCACCCAGCGCCAATATCGAGAGCGTGCCCAACGCTACATTCTCTTCGAGGCAGGGCACATAGCTCAAAACACCTGCCTTGTGGCCACTTCGCTGGGGTTAGGTGCTTGTGCCATCGGCGCTTTCTACGACATGGACTTTAACCACGTGGTGGGAGTCGATGGCAGGGAGGAGAGTGTACTTTACCTGGTAGCTGTGGGCAAAATCTGACAGGGGAAGGCTTTTGAACAAGCTCAAGGTTCTTATCACCAAAGAAGAAATCGAAAGGAAGGTCGCCGAGCTCGCCGACGAACTCAGGAGGGACTACCAAGACAAACACCCTCTCGTCATCGGTACACTCAAGGGCAGCTTCGTTTTCATGTCCGACCTGATACGTAAACTGGACATACCCGTCGAGATCGATTTCGTCAGGTTGTCGAGCTACGGCGCTGGTAAAGAGACCTCAGGCAGAGTCAAGCAGGTTCACGGAGTCAAGGCCTCGATAAAAGGAAGGATAAAAGGAAGGCATGTTCTGGTGATCGAGGACATCGTGGATAGCGGGCTCACAACGCGTTTCTTACTCGACCGTCTTGGTCGCCGAAAGCCCGCATCACTCAAGCTGTGCACAATGTTCGACAAGCCCTCAAGGCGAGTAGTGGAGATTCCCATCGACTACGTAGGCTTCACGATTCCCGACGCCTTCGTTGTCGGCTACGGGCTAGACTTGGATGAGAAGTTCCGCTATCTGCCTGACCTATGCGTCCTGGAGGATCAAGAATGAGCCTCGAAGAATTGATAGCCACAGCCAGAGGTGATACCCCGGCCGACCTCTTGCTTGCCAATGCCAAGATAGTGAACACCTTTACCGCTGAGATCGAGGATGGCAACGTCGCCATCTACCAGGGGTACATAGCTGGAATCGGCGATTATCATCAGGCGAGACAAGTTATAGACCTTGAGGGCAGATACCTGGCCCCGGGGCTGATCGACGGGCATGTACACATCGAGAGCTCACTGCTCCACCCTGCCGAGTATGCCAGGGCCGTGGTGCCTCGAGGAGTTTCCTCTGCTGTTACTGACCTCCACGAGATCGCCAACGTCACAGGACTCAAAGGAATCAGATACCTGATGGACTGCGCCCGACCGCTTCCTCTGGATTTCTACTTCATGGCACCCTCCTGCGTACCCGCCACACACCTTGAGACATCGGGGGCTGAGCTTGGAGCGAAAGAAATCCAAACAGCCCTGAGATGGAAGAACACTATTGGCCTGGGCGAGCTGATGAACTTCCCCGGAGTCCTGAGTTGTCATCAAGAGGTGATGAAGAAGATCAGGCTCGCTAGAGGCAAAGTGGTGGATGGCCATGCTCCCGGCCTCGGCGGTAAAGACTTGAACGCCTACCTGGCAGCGGGCATTGACTCTGACCATGAGTCAACCACCTTTGAGGAAGGCAGGGAGAAGTTGAGGCGGGGGATGTATCTCATGATCAGGGAGGGCTCATCGGAGAAAAACCTCGATGAACTGCTCCCGCTGGTTAACGATAAGACCTATAAGAGGTGCTTTTTCGTGGTCGATGACCGTACCTGCGCTGACCTGCTCAGAGAGGGTGATATCGACGCTGTGGTCAGGAAGGCAATATCAAGAGGGCTTGACCCTCTCCGCGCCCTGCAGATGGCAACCATCAATACCGCTGAGTACTTCAGGCTGTATCGAGCAGGTGCTGTGGCACCGGGATACATAGCCAATCTCCTCGTGATTGATGACCTATTTGAGCTAAGCGTAGATATGGTCTTTTACCGGGGAAGGCTGGTAGCCAAGGATGGGGAGGCGCTTTTCTCCACCCCGTGGCGCACTGACCCCGAGATTACCCATACTGTCAATATCAAGCCTCTCGGCATCGAAGCGCTGAAGATACCAGCCGCGAAGAAGTCGCCGCCGGTCATCGAGATCATCCCTGGACAGATAATCACCAAGAGAATTGATGCAGAGGCGAAAACAGAGGGAGGATTCATTGTGCCCGACACTGAGCGAGATATCCTGAAACTGGTAGTGGTGGAAAGGCACAAGGCCAGCGGCAACATAGGACTGGGGTTTGTCAAGGGCTTCGGGCTCAAGGACGGGGCGCTTGGCTCCTCCATCGCCCATGACTCTCACAACCTCGTCATCGTAGGCACCAACGACCAGGACATATTTACTGCGATCAAGGAGATTGAGAGACTTCAGGGCGGGCTGGTCGTGGCCGCAGGAGGGCGAATCCGGGGCTCTTTAGCCCTGCCCATCGCTGGCTTGCTCTCCGAGGAACCACTCGAGGCGGTGGTAGCCAGACTGGAAGAACTACAAAGAGCAGCCTCATCTTTGGGCTGCGTGCTCCCCTCCCCCTTCGCTACCCTCTCCTTCCTCGCCCTGCCGGTAATACCGGAGCTCAGGCTAACCGATAAGGGGTTGGTGGATGTGGGAGCTTTCAAGCTGATTTGAGTAAAAGAACTTATTATAGAATAATGATGCTGTTGAGTTAGGAATGAAGCCTATCGAGTGGCTCGGGGACAAAATAAGGGTTATCGATCAGACCAGGTTGCCTCATGAGGAGGTCTTTCTTGAGCTGAACGACCATCGTGAGGTAGCTGAGGCCATAAAAGAGCTGCGCATTCGGGGGGCACCTGATATCGGCGTCGCCGCCGCCTACGGCCTGGCCCTGGGAGCACAAACAATAGAAACAGATTCCAAAGACGAGTTCCTGGCCGAACTGCGGCCTGTAAGCGAAACCCTCTCCTCCTCCCGCCCCACGGCGGTCAACCTTTTCTGGGCGCTGGAGAGGATGAACCGGGTAGCTCAAAGCGGCGAAGAAGTATCTCAGATAAAGGCGGACCTCATCGCCGAGGCACAGCGGATAGAGGCTGAAAACGACGAAGCCAATCGCCGCCTCAGCCAGTTCGGAGCGGAGTTAATCCAAGACGGCTCCACCATATTGACCCACTGCAACACCGGGGCACTGGCCACTGCGGGATACGGGACAGCGTTGGGGGTAATCAAAATGGCCACGGAGCAGGGCAAGAGGGTAAAGGTGTATGCCACCGAGACCCGCCCATTGCTCCAGGGGGCAAGGCTCACCACCTGGGAGCTGCTCAAGGAGAATATCCCGGTGATACTGATCACCGACAGTATGGCCGGCTATTTCATGAACAAAGGCGAGATAGATTGCGTCATCGTTGGTGCCGACCGCATAGCCGCCAATGGGGATGTGGCCAATAAGATCGGCACCTACACCCTGGCGGTCCTGGCCATGGAGAACGCCGTCCCCTTCTATGTCGCCGCACCAATAAGCAGTATCGACTTCTCGTTGTCATCCGGCGTGGATATCCCCATCGAGGAGCGAAGCCCCGACGAGGTCACCTGCATTCAAGGGGTAAGGGTCGCTCCCGAGGGCGTGAGAGCGGCCAATCCAGCATTCGACGTCACGCCGCACAATTACGTATCCGCCATAATCACCGAGAAAGGCGTGATCAGAGAGCCCTACGTGGAGAGGCTAAAAGTAACTTGATGAGCTACGGTTGCCATCTAGAAGCCGTAAACCAACATGCGCGAGGAATAATCCATGGTCATTAAGGATTCGCATGGGTTCTGGAATGCTCTATCAGCAGTGGAATTAGCTGATAGTCCGAAGATCGCAAGGATGCTGAAACCTTTCTTGCAGCCGATAACAGATTGTTATGAGTGTGGAGTTGAAGTGCCAACCTTACCCTCTAAGCGCGAACCAACGGATGACATTCGTATCGCCGGTCTTTTTTTGAAGCGCTCGCTGAATGACCTACGTGCGACTTGGAACTTACTCCTGCTGGGTTATACATCTCAAGCTGGGGCAGTAGCAGCCACAGCATTCGAAAACAGCCTCATTGTCAGTTGCCTAGCGGGCGACACTGGCAGGGCAAGGAAGTTCTTGGCTTGTAAATCTGGTGGCTCGCCTTGGTCTGTAGCTGACTTGTGTAGGATGTACGCACGCCAGTTAAAGGAGAAAAACAAACAATCGGGAACGACTTCAGCCAGCCTAGAGGACGAGACCTATTGGCAAGTATTGTATTCGCAATATACGTGGCTATGTATGTTGAAACATCCGACTATACCATCCGCATTGCACGATGCATTCTCAGTATCTCTCACAGGAACTGAGTACACCATAATGGCTGCGCCTGACACGAGAATAGAAGATCTACCAAGCAAGGCCTTCATATTATCTGTAACGATACTCAGAGTCATGGAAGCTATCGACAGCTTTGCTCTCGCAAGAGAACTGGATTTCGAAAAGCCAAATGTAATATCATGGCACAAGAGACTAGACTCAATAGAAACGAACCTTGATAAAGCTGTAGACCCCATAATGAAAATGCCCTTGCCATTCCATTGAAAAGGTTACATATCCAAAAAGGGCAAAGGAACTTCATGAACAACCTAGTGAATGCCAATCGAAGCTAGGAGGTGGTACTTGATGGCAGAAGCAAAGCTAGGCGTGATAGGTGGCAGCGGGCTTTATGAAATAGATGGGCTCGGCGATGTCGAGGAGGTTAAGGTCAAGACACCCTTCGGCGACCCCAGCGACGCCATCGTGCTGGGCACGCTTGAAGGGACAAGGCTTGCCTTCCTCCCCAGGCATGGCCGGGGGCACCGTATCCTGCCCACCGAGCTGCCGGCGCGGGCCAACATCTGGGCTTTGAAATCGCTGGGGGTGGAATGGATAATCTCGGTTAGCGCTGTTGGTAGCTTGAAAGAGGACGTCCAACCACTTGATATCGTTATCCCTGATCAGATTATCGACCGCACCAAGGGCAGGGTAAACACCTTCTTTGGAGAGGGCATCGTAGTACATTGTACCTTTGCCGACCCCTTCTGCCCTGTGCTGAGCCAGCTCCTTTATCAGGCGGCATACTATCATGTAGGCACCCACGTGCCCAGGGTGCACTCCGGGGGTACCTACCTGGCGATGGAGGGGCCTTTCTTCTCCACCAGGGCAGAGTCTAACCTCTATCGCTCCTGGGGGGCAAGCATCATCGGCATGACTGCCCTACCCGAAGCCAAGCTGGCACGGGAAGCTGAGATATGCTACGCCACCATAGCCTGCGTCACCGACTACGATTGCTGGCATGAAGCACACGAGTCGGTCACCATAGATATGGTGATCTCAAACCTCATGCGGACTGTGGATGCAGCAAAGGAGGTAATAAAGAAAGCCAGCGCTCAACTGCCCCAACACAGGGAGTGCGGTTGCGCTACCGCGCTCAAAGATGCTATCATTACGTCCAGGGAACTGATTCCCCCCAAGAAAAAGGAGGAACTGGCTCTGCTGATAGGAAAATACCTAGAATGAGCAAAGGAAGGTTCGAGCTAAACGGACTGGCTACTGCGATAGGTAGCATGCCACATGTTGAGCCTCAAGAAGCGTGCTCTTTAGTCTTGACCCACCTCCCTGAGATCCCCGCATGGCCACAGTTGCCCAAGAGGTCCTTTCTGGAAAACATGTATGCCCAGTTCA
>Ga0209979_1002390_pt1 | contig 18060 bp, 16 predicted proteins | sample AnhtaG_FD_183114 | JGI IMG/M metagenome (GOLD analysis project Ga0209979, IMG submission 183114) | Deep subsurface microbial communities from Anholt, Denmark to uncover new lineages of life (NeLLi) - Anholt_01485 metaG (SPAdes) (version 2) | ecosystem: Environmental > Aquatic > Marine > Oceanic...
AAGAGATACCAAATTCAGAAGCGCCATGAAAAGAGGCACTTTCTGGTCTGAGCACATTGATGAAGAAATTGCGAATATGCATGATTAACGCGTTCTATCCTCCGTATCACACCGGAGGCTGCGGAATTCACGTATATCAGTTATCGAATTTGCTTGTTCAGCAAGGTCATGAGGTAGAAATTATTCATTGCCTTGATTCCTATTTTGTTAAGAGACGTACTAAGCGAAAGGGGAACTATGAAACCCACGTAAACCAGAAAGTTCATAGCATAAAGAGCGGCTTGGGTCCATTGTCACCTGCCATTACTTATGTGACTGGGTATCCTGTTCTCGTAGGTAAAAAAATCAGAGGTATCCTTGCCAAAGGTTTTGATGTTATCCATTACCATAATATTTCACTGCTTGGTGGCCCAGCAGTGCTAGGCTTTGGAGATGCCATAAAACTCTTTACTCTTACTACATACTGGCTCATCTGCCCTACTCACTTTCTGTGGAAATTCAATCGTGAAATTTGCGAACAAAAAGAGTGCCTCAAATGCATGATCTCCTATGGAAAATTACCAGTTCAGTTTTGGAGGTGCTTGAATCTGCGAGATAAGATGCTCAAAAATGTGGACTCACTTATTGTACAGACCATGTTTGTCAAACGTAGACATATAGAAGAAGGTATTAAAGCCCGCTTCGACTGGATACCGGTTTTTGCTCTTTCTCCTTATCAGGAAAATACCATAGTGGAAGAGGAAAGTACTGTCCCGAACCCGAAAAACTTTACACCTTATTTTTTGTATGTGGGACGTTTGGAGTTTAATAAGGGGGTGCACGTCTTAATAGAAGCCTATACTAAAAAGAGGAGGAAGAGCAAATTGTTGATTGTTGGTGACGGCCCATATTCCCAAACTCTTAAGTTACAGGCTAGAGAGAACCCCAATATAGTATTTCTCGGCCAAATTCCACCTGAGAAACTTGGACTTTTCTATAGGAAGGCTCTGGCTCTGGTTATACCTTCTCTTTGGCCTGAGATTATTACCCTGGTCGTTATAGAGGCAATGGCTCACGGCATTCCGGTCATAACCACTGGCAACGGAGGTTTAATGGAAGTTGTTGATGGCAATAAAGCAGGGATAATCTATGGGGAGTTAGATGAGCTGGTTGATGCTCTGGACCGGATCGAAGATAATCGAGATCTGAGGCGTCAGTTAGCAGCTAACGCCTCGAGCGCATATCAGAAATACTATACGCCAGAAGCTCATCTTCAAAGATATTATGGATTGATAGACGAATTCCTCTAGCATTCTGCAGAAAAATAGTCAGGGAGATTACTGGTGGTCAAAAGATTGAACAAACAGCTCATCTGGAAATATCTACCTCTTGCTATAACTGGCTTTTATGATTACCACATAAAGGTTCATTTGAGCAGGATTCTACCTCCCAGAACGCTCATATTTCCAGTGACCTATCGATGTAATTCACGGTGTCTCATGTGCAATATATGGAAAAAGGATCGAAAACCAGAGATGAGTTTAGAAGAGCTGGAAGCGGCCTTCTCAGACAATTTATTTAGAAAAATCCAAAATGTTAATATCACTGGTGGAGAACCAACCTTACGGAAAGACCTGAGTCAGATTGTCCAATTGCTCATAAGGAAGATGCCGGGGCTAAGAAAGATTACCCTTACCACAAATGGTTTTAATGTGAATAGTGTAGCTGCTTCTTCTCTAAAAATATCAGAGATTTGCAGTGGGAACGACATTGATTTCCTTGTGGGAGTCTCCCTGGATGGCATTGGTGAGGTTCATGATGAGATAAGAAACGTTCCGAGAGCTTTTGAGAGGACTAGCCAAACTATTTTGAAAGTTCAAGAGCTTCAACAACTTCATCATAATAAGATGAGGTTAGATGTTAACTGTACCATAACCAAAAAAAATCTACCCGATCTGGAAAATCTTATTGATTGGTGCAAGCGACATAATGTCTACGCCAACTTCATAATTGCCGAGTTTTCCGAAAACTACTATTCGAACGAGGGTGTAGAGGAGCAATTGCAGATCAAAGGCGAGGACATGGTTTATTTCCTGGGTTTTCTCCAAAAACTAGCAGCGGAGAAATCGCTTTTCAATTTGTCAGCCTATTTTTACAGTGACATGCTAGAAGTGATTAAAAACAATAAAGTAAGAACGGCTCCCTGTATTTTCTGGTTTGACGGACTCATCTTTGACATCTACGGGGATCTGTATTACTGCATTCTCTGGGACAAGATTGGAAACTGTCTTGATAAAAGTTGCAGTAGTATCTATTATGATCCTAAGAATATTCTCTATCGAAAAGACTCGTTAAGAACAAAATGCGCCAAGTGCACCAGCAGTTGTTTTCTAGAAATAGTGACCGGCAAAGAGCTGATAAGATACTTGAAGTTTCTTTTACTTCACCATTAGGAAGGGCAAGGTATGGAAGAAGTGGATATGAACGTAGATCAAAGGATGGTGATTTCTGAAGCTGGCTTACGTGAAAATTTCTATAAGTATATTGAGCGAGTAACCGGTCGGCGATCTTTCGGTCTCTTCATTTGTCAGGAGCTCATCTTTGCCCTCTTTGCTAATCTCCCTACGGCTTTGGGTTCAGTTCTCAGGACCGGTGTTTATCGCTCGCTTCTGGGAAAGATGGGTTCAAATTGCTTTATTGAGGAGGGTGTTCGTTTTCGAATACCGCAAAAGATTTTTCTGGGGGATCGGGTATTCATAGGAAAGAACTGTGACCTTGATGCTGAATATCCTGACAGCGAGATAAGAATTGCTGATGACGTGCATATATCCCGTGACACCATAATTTTGGCTGGAATAGGTAAGACTATCATCAATGAGTGTGTCAGCATCGGTGCACGCAGTTTTATTTATGGATCCGGAGGCGTTGAAATTGGTAGGGACTCGCTTTTGGCCGATCATGTGAGAGTAATGGCTGGAAACCACATATATAAAGAGACATCCAAATTAATACGTCTTCAAGGAGCACGTGTGAAAAAGACAACCATTGGCCGGGATGTATGGTTAGGCTCGTCAGCAATAGTTTTAGGAGGAGTCACCGTTGGTGATGGAGCAGTAGTGGGAGCAGGTGCAGTAGTGAGCAAAGATATACCCAGCTATAGCATAGCGGTGGGTGTACCGGCAAAGGTTATCGGAAAGAGAGGATGATGAAGTGTTTCTTGGCAGAACCAAAGTACTACTAATTAATCCGACTTTTGATGTGATACGGCAACTTGGCGAATTAGGGAAGTTGTATGTACGTGGAAGACCTTTAGGTTTGGGATATCTAGCCGCATATCTAGAAAGTAAAGGAATGGAAGCAAGGATAATTGACGGACAAGTCTCTGATCTAACTGAGGAAACCTTAAATAAGGAAATACAAGATTTTTCACCCAATATTGTGGGGATTACCTCTACGACTGCTCTTGTCAACGCCGCTCATGAAGTTGCTAAATGGACAAAGAATATCTCAAAAGATATAAAAGTGGTCATGGGAGGGGTTCATCCGACGGTGCTTCCCGGCGAAATACTTGAGGATAATAATGTTGATGTGGTGGTTAGAGCGGAGGGGGAAATTACTTTTTTTGAATTGGTGAGGGCTTTTGAAACTAGAACGAATCTAAGGGATGTTCTGGGAATATCATTCAAAAACAACGGTGAGATAGTTCATAATGAAAATAGACCCTTTATCAAAGATTTAGACTCGCTGCCCCCTGTCGACGACCATATTCTACCAAGGAACCTATATGGCGGATATAGTATACTCACAGCCAGAGGGTGTCCATTCAATTGTATTTTCTGTTCCTCGCGTACTCTTTGGGGAACTTGTTACCGGGCGAGGAGTCCGGAAAATGTCTTTGTAGAAATTGATTCCATAGTAAATAAGTATAACCCAAAGGAAATTGCTTTCATTGACGAGAGCTTTGTTATAAATAAAGCAAGAACGAAAAAAATGTGTGATATGTTTATTGAAAGAGGTTACCATAAAAAGATGAGGTGGATATGTAGTAGTCGAGCAGATTTAGTAGATAAGCCACTTTTAGAAAAAATGAGAGAAGCTGGATGCAGCGCCATCTCTTTCGGAATAGAAACAGCCTCCCAGAGACTTTTAGACATACTTAAGAAAAGAACATCGCCGGAAATAAATGAAAGGGCAGTACGAATGGCTAAAAAGGCAGGGATCAGTAATGTCAGAGCCACATTTATATTGGGCATACCCACAGAAACTAGGGAAGAGTCTCTTGCTACCATAAAATATGCAAAGAAACTGCCTCTGGATTCGGCCAAATTCAGTATTGCAACTCCATATCCAGGAACAGAATTATATAGAATAGCCTTGTCCGAGGGAATGAACATACAAAAGGATTGGTCAAAACTCCACCAGGGGGTAGGTTTTAGTGAATACAATCCTGTATGGATACCTAAAGGTAGAGATCCAAAAGAGCTAAAAAAACTCCAAAGGAGAGCAAATCTCGGATTCTATTTGAGTCCCCGGCGAATATTTTATATCCCTCGGATATGGGATATATCGTGGAAAAATGTGAAATCATGGGAAGATATTAAAATGTACTGGCGAATAGGGAAATCCCTTTTTGTGCGAGAATGAAATACTGGTCATCAAGATATTGAGCTAGGAATGAGAGAAATGCTGCGAGCAAGAAAAAGAATAGTAAAAAGGGTTCTCCAAGTTTTATTAATTGTGGTAATTTTCTATTTCTTGGCAAGAAACCTCTATGTTAATTGGAATAAAATTGTCAAGTATGATTGGAACATAAACTATTATTTCCTCACTTATTCGTTCGTTCTTTTCGTAGTAGGCTCCATTTTGATAGCTCTTGGATGGAACTTGATACTGAGAATGCTGGGTGGCAGGCTAGGTTGCAAAAGAGCCCTTAAGATCTTTTTCATTACTGATTTAGCTAAATATGTGCCTGGAAAAGTATGGACTATAGTAGGAAAGGTTTATCTATGTGCAAAAGAAGGCATCCCTATAGCTAAAACATCAGCGAGCGTGGTTATCCAACCTCTGATACAGGTAATAGCCGGTATATTGATCTTCTTGGTCTCTCTTCCATTCTGGACAAAAACCAATGATTTTATGAACCAACTGTACTTTTTTCTCCCCCTTATTCCCATTGGTTTGATTGTTCTGCATCCGGCCATAATGACTAAAATACTCAATTTTGTGTTGACCAGATTAAAACAAAAACCGATAGAGTTAAACATAAAATACAAAGATATATTATTAATCTTGCTCTTATGGTGTGGTTTATGGATTTTAACCGGGATTGCTTCTTATTTTTTGATCATTTCAATATATTCTTTTCCCGTTTCAGAGTTGCCTGTGGTGATCGGCATCTTTTCCATAGCTGGGATATCACAATTTTTGACGCCCTCCGGGATAGGGGTACTAGAAGGAGTACTAACTGTCTTGCTTGGTTTATATGTTCCTGTACATATAGCCATTTTTATTGCTCTCTTAGTTCGGGTTTGGAAAACAGTTACTGAGCTAGTATGTGTAGCCATTACTGCGAAGTTTTAAATTTTTCTGGAACCTCAAACTTTAAAAAAATTGTAAACATTCAGTGAAGGATGTTCCATGTTGTTGACTGCAAAGAGCAGAGCGGGTAGCCGCACCCTTTAGGGTGCGTATAAACGCAGGCTAAAGCCTGCGACTACCGAGATCGCTTCGCAATGACGGGGTTCACTGAGTATCTACAAAAAATTTTAGGAGATATTAGTTGAAGGTACTGGTGACAGGAGGAGCAGGTTTCATAGGATCTCATACGGTAGATGGGCTGCTTGCCAAAGGCTACGGGGTGAGGATTATGGACAGTTTAGAACCCCCGGTTCATTTAAAAGGGAGGCCAGATTATATTCCTGAGGAGGCAGAGTTTATTTTAGGAGACGTACGAAGTAAAGCTGATTGGCAGAAAGCCTTAAAGGGGATAGAGGTAGTCTTTCATTTTGCCGCCTATCAGGATTATCTGACTGACTTTTCCAAGTTTTTCGATGTGAATAGTCGGGGCACGGCACTTTTGTATGAGGTTATTGTGGAGAAGAAGTTGGACATCAAGAAGGTGATAATCGCCTCTTCCCAGGCTGTCTATGGGGAAGGGAAATGTAGATGTCCTGGAGACGGGAGGGTCTATCCTGATCTGAGGAACCTGGAGCAGTTAGAAAGAGGAGATTGGGGAGTAAAGTGCCCAGAGTGCGGGGGTAAAACTGAAATGCAGCTTACCGATGAGTCCAGGATCAATCCCCAGAATCAGTATGCAGTATCCAAGTATTCCCAGGAGCTGATCAGCTTAAATCTCGGGAAAAGATACAAGATTCCCACTGTTTGCTTGAGATACTCAATTGTGCAGGGGCCCAGGCAGTCTTTTTATAATCTTTATTCGGGGGCTCTGAGGACATTTTCGCTGAGTGTTTATTTTAAAAGGAAGCCGGTAATTTATGAAGATGGATTGCAGCTCAGGGACTATGTGAACATCGAGGATGTAGTGAGGGCAGATCTTTTAGTAATGGAGGATTCAAGAGCTGATTACCAGGTTTATAATGTAGGGGGAGGTAAAGCCTATACTGTTTTGGAATTGGCGGGTATGGTAGAGAAGACCTTTAGGGATGAAGTTAGCCCAGAGATTAGAGGTGAATTCCGATTTGGGGATACAAGACACATTGTCTCCAATATTTCCAAGATAAAGGCTCTGGGGTGGAAGCCCATGAATTCGGTAGAAAAGAGCGTAGGTGACTATGTGGCCTGGCTCAAGCAGGAAGAAGCTATCCAGGATTTGGCCGAATTCGCTCAAAAGAAGATGAAAGATCAGGGCGTGATAAAAAAGGCAAAAGGTAGTCTCAAGGAGGGGATATGATAATCACGCAGACACCTCTGAGAATAAGTTTTGCCGGGGGAGGAACAGACTTCAGGGAGTATTATCAGAAAAAGGGCGGAGCAGTCCTGTCCGCCACCATAGATAAATACATCTTTGTCGTAGTAAAGAAAAGATTTGATAAAAAAATAAGGGTAGGTTACTCTATTACAGAGATGGTGGATAACTTAGATGAGCTGAAACATGAGCTGGCAAGAGAAAGCTTAAGGAAAACAAGGCTAACTGAAGGTCTAGAGATATCCACTATGGCCGATATTCCCTCCGCTGGCTCTGGACTTGGTTCATCGAGCACTGTGACCGTTGGTCTTCTTAATGCTTTTTACGCTTATCAGGGAACCTCTCAGACAGCAGAGACTTTAGCAAGAGAGGCCTGTGAAGTAGAAATTGACATTCTGGGAAAACCTATTGGAAAGCAGGATCAGTATGCAGCAGCCTACGGAGGATTCAACACCATTAGATTTGTGCCCGATGAGAAAGTGAAAGTTGAGCCCTTGATGATTGATGAGAGCATAAAAAGAAAACTGGAAAGAAATCTCATGCTCTTTTATACTGGAATCACAAGAGAATCATCAGAGGTTCTCTCCGAGCAAAAGAAAAACATCCCCCACATAGTGGATATATTAGATGAGCTGGGGGCTATGGTAGATCAGCTAAAAGACTGCCTCTCCAAAGAATACCTTGATGATTTTGGTAGAATCCTTCACCAGGGCTGGCAGTGCAAAAAGAGAATAGCCAGCAAAATAAGCAATGAAAAAATAGATGAGCTTTATGCAAAGGCTTTAGATGCAGGAGCTCTTGGAGGAAAAATAACCGGAGCCGGGGGAGGAGGTTTTATGCTCCTGTACTCTCCCCAAGATAAACAGGATAAGGTAAGGGATGCCTTGAGAGAACTTCAGGAGCTTCCCTTTAGCTTTAACCGGGATGGAAGTATAGTAATATTCAATATTCGAAGATAGTTTTTTTGTTAGGCATCAAACGTCGAACGACATAAGGAGCCATTTATGAATTTTGCTCAAGAATATATTCAGCAGTTAAAACAAGCCCTGGACAAACTTTCTCTGGCTCAAATTGAGGAAATTAAGGATACCCTTTTCAATGCTTATCACCAGGATAGAAAAATTTTTATCATAGGAAATGGTGGTAGTGCTGCTACAGCATCGCATTTTGCCTGCGACCTATCTAAAGGAACAACCGTAGGCAACCCGCATATGAAAAAAAGATTCAAAGTTATAGCTCTAACTGATAATATACCGCTACTCACTGCCTGGGGAAACGATATTGATTTCTCGCAAGTTTTTGTTGAGCAGCTCAAAAATTTATTACAAGAGCATGATGTAGTAATTGCCATAAGTGGTAGCGGCAACTCTGAAAATATCCTCAGAGCAGTAGAGTATGCCAACAAGCAGGGTGCCTTAACCATTGGCTTAACCGGGTTTGCCGGTGGAAAACTGAAAGATATTGCCTACAAATCCCTGATAGTCTCTTCTGATTCTATGGCAAGAATTGAAGATGTGCACTTAATCCTGGAGCATCTTATCTGTTCCTGGCTTTGTGAAGAACTAAAATCGACTAGCTGTAAACCGACAAACGAATGTAACAGTCCTTGACGAGATTTCTGAAGTGTTATAGGCTACATTTAGGGTTTTAGGAAGACTAGACTAGTGCTCAGAACGGAGGATGTTCAAGATGTCTAATTCCAGAGTGCTTCTCATTGGTCCGCAGGTAGATTATACCAGAATGTTTGGAAAGGCGAGTGTAGCTGCTCCATCAATGGTTCCCTTAAATTTGACATATCTGTCTTCCTATTTAGAAAGTAAGAAGATTCCTGTAAAAATACTGGATGGCCAAATACATGATCTAGATAAGCAAAGCTTGGCATTGCATATCGAACAATTCAACCCGAATGTTGTTGGAATAAGCTGCGCCACCCCCTTAGTGTACGCTGCTCATAGGATTGCCAAAATTGTGACAAGTGTCTCCCCCCAAATAACGGTTGTCATGGGTGGCCCTCATCCGAGTGTACTTCCTGAGGAGACAATTGCTGATGAGAATGTTAATATAGTAGTTAGAGGTGAGGGGGAAATCACACTTTTTGAATTGGTAAAAGCAATAGAAAGCGGCTCCGGTCTAGATTCGGTTCTGGGTATAACTTATCGGGACAATGGAAATATTGTATCCACTCAGAATAGGCCTTTGAATGCTGATCTAGATTCACTGCCTCTTCCTTCAAGGCACCTCATTCCTATCAACAAATATCACCCTCAGGTAGATATTTACTCCCGACTCCCGTGGACTAATATGCTTACCTCCAGGGGCTGTCCCTACAATTGCATATTTTGCGCCTCCAGACGAATCTCAGGACACAAATATCGAGTCAGAAGTCCAGAAAAGGTTGTTGAAGAAATCGACGTCCTGGTAAGCCAATATGGCATTAGAAATATTGGTATGGCCGATGACAACTTCATTGTCGATAGAAAGAGGACAGAGCGTATATGTGATATGCTTATTAAAGAGGGCTACAACCGAAAGGCGGATTGGGTCTGTGCAGCCAGAGCAGATGGGGTTGATGGGCCTCTCCTGAAAAAGATGAGAGCCGCGGGTTGCAGATGTATCTGTGTCGGCATTGAAACCGGGTCTCAACGGCTGATGAATATTCTTAAAAAACATCTTAAGTTAGAGAAAGTGGAGGAAGGGGTCAAAATGATGAGGAAAGCCAGTATCAAAGTGCGTGGTACTTTTATGCTGGGGATCCCTACAGAGACGGAGGAGGAAACGCTACAGACCATAAATTTTGCTAAGAAACTGAATCTAGATTTTGCTAAGTTCAATATTATCACCCCCTATCCAGGTACAGAGCTATACAAAATGGCCAAGGAAAGGGGTTTAGTCGGGGAGGATACCTGGTCCAGGTTAATTCCGGGCATCGGATTTAGTGAGGCAGAACCGGTATTTGTACCTGAGGGAAGAGATCCCAAAGAGCTAAAAGCAAAGCAACAAAGAGCTACCAAGACATTTTATTTTCGGCGGCGGCCAATTTGGAATTTAGCTAATAACATAAGATCCTTTGATGATTTTAAGCGGTATTTTTATGCCGCAAAATTATTGCTGAAATTGTAGCCTCCTATCAAGGGGTGCAGTCCATCTACCTGAGGGTTATATGAGAGTTATTTTTGTTTCTTTTCAAGAAAATTCTGATGTTATTGGGGTAAAATATTTACATGCCTACATAACCTCAAGAGGCTATGATAGTTCCATTTTACTTATTCCAAATATTAAACCCAATAACATTAGAACAGCTATTGACTATATTATCCAATGCAAACCCGATGTCCTTTGTTTTAGCGTCATGAGTTACGAATTTCCAAGGGCGAAAGATTTTGCAAATGCGCTGAAGAATCGATTTCACAGTTGCCCCGTTATTTTTGGGGGCATACACGCCACCGCCGATCCAGAGAGTTGCCTAACGGTTTCAGACATTGTTGTCCGGGGCGAGGGTGAGGAGACATTATTAGAATTGCTTCAGGTTTTAGATGGCAATGAGCCGGATAATATTGCGCAAGTCGATGGAATTGTATTTAAACAAGGCGATCAGGTAATTCATACTACCGTGAGGCAACCTATCCAGGCTCTGGATACTTTACCCTATCCAAGGCATCTTCCCGAATCCATGTATGTAACGCATCGAGGAAATATCCATTCTATCAAAGAACCAGATATGTACAAAAGGTACGCACGCTATCAAGGTACTTTTCTTTCTACTGTATCATCACGGGGATGCCCTTTCTCATGTCACTATTGTTGTAATTCAGTGTTAAAATCATTGTACGGTAAAAATAATATCCGAAGTAGGGCCCCAGAATATGTAATTGATGAAATTGTTCAGGAAGTGCGTGACTTCGGAAATGTATTATATGTCAACTTCCAAGATGACTGTTTTATGAGGCATCCGGTGAAGTGGATTGCTAATTTTTCTGAACAGTATTCGAGGGAGATTGGTATTCCATTTGCTGCCAGAGCTACTCCCAAGGACATAAATAGAGAAAAATGGGCCCTATTAAAAAATGCTGGGCTTCGCTGGGTCTTCATGGGGTTACAGACTGGCAGTGACCGCATAAATCGAGGGGTTTATGGTCGACCTATGACCTGCGAAGAATTTCTCAAAACCGCAAACATTATCTCTGAATGGAAGCTCTCTCCCTGGTATGATGTAATTCTGGATAATCCATACGAAACAGAAATTGACCACCTCCAGACCATCGATATTCTCTTGCGGACACCTCGGCCCTTTCAGCTTGACTTGTTTTCATTGGATTACTTTGCCGGTACTGAATTACGACGTCGGGCAATAGAAGATAACATACCCATTCCTGGGCTGGGAACGAAATCATATACCAAACCAGAACCCCGAATGATTAACCGCTATATCCGGATGAGCGCTACTTTACCGCCTGGGCTTGTTCGCTTACTCATCTATATCAGAAGAACTATACCGGGAAAAGTAGTAGGCATAAGCTTTTACGGTTTATCTTTGCTTTTGGAACCCTTTATATACCTGTGGTTAGTTCATAGATCCAACGACTTTAGGGTACTTCGAACTATAAAAGTTATAAAGGCATTCTATTTGACGATGATAAAAAAGGTGTTCTTAAGGAAGCAAGGATAGGACATTAATCCAGGTACAGAGCTGTATAAAATGGCTAAGGAAAGGGGTTTGGTCGGGGACGATACCTGGTTCAGGTTAATTCCGGGCATCGGATTTAGTGAGGCAGAGCCGGTCTTTGTACCTGAGGGAAGAGATCCCAAAGAGCTAAAAGCAAAGCAACAAAGAACTACCAAGACATTTTATTTTTGGCGGCGGCCAATTTGGAATTTAGCTAATAACATAAGATCCTTTGATGATTCCAAGCGGTATTTTTATGCCGCAAAATTATTGCTGAAATTGTAGTTTTCCATCAAGAGGAACAAATACGAGGAAATTATGATGGATATTAGTATGTATCAGGATTTCTACAATCTTGAAGAAAAGCACTGGTGGTTTCTTGGTCGTCGTAAGATTATCTTCTCCATGCTAAATGAGTATTTACCAAATGGAAATCAGTTAAGAATACTCGATGTGGGTTGTGGTAGCGGGGCTACTTTAAGGAAATTAGAAAAATATGGCCATGCCACCGGTATAGATGTATCTGAAGAGGCAGTTAAGTTTTGCAAATTACGCGGCTGCCAAGACGTACATAAAATTGGCAAACAGGGTCTCTTCTTTGAAGATTACACGTTTGACGCGGTTGTTGCCCTGGATGTTATTGAACATATCGCTGATGATCGTGCTGCCTTATCAGAGTATTACCGAGTTACCAAAGAGCATGGGATTTTGATGCTTACCGTGCCTGCCTATAATTTCCTTTGGGGAGCCCACGACGAAATAAACCATCATAAGAGAAGATATGTGGCCAACGAGTTAAGGAATAAAGTAGAGAAAACGGGCTTCGCGGTTGAAAGGCTGACTTATTTCAATACACTTCTCTTTGCGTTTGTTCTCCTAGCCAGAATGGGTCAACGAGTGACTAAAATGATAAATGGTAGGTATGAGGCTGCATCTGACCTCAAACTGTATCATTCAGGCATAAATGATTTTTTGAAAACTGTTTTTTTTCTTGAAAGTGGGTTCTTAAGAAAATATGATTTTCTATTTGGTGTGTCATTATTATGTGTAGCAAAAAAGAGTTAATATCTGTAAATGTGAGAAGCAAGTCTTCTCAATTTGTTAAGAACCGGGACTTCGTTGTCGTTAGCCTCTTAACCCTGGCTGCACTTGCCATCAGGCTGTTATCTTTGTATTTTTACCGCTTCATTGGAGTAGACGGTGGGGTAGACGGTGTTGTCTATGCTATTAGTGGCAAGAACCTTTTTTCGGGGCTGGGTTATTCCTTTCTGGGTCATCCTCAATTAGTTAACCCTAACCCTCCTTTCTATCCTGTATTAATTGGAATTTCATGGTGGTTTACCCATGATCTGGAATTTTCCGGTCAGATAGTTTCGGTCATTGCTGGTGCCTTGTTGGTCATCCCCATCTTTTACTTAACAAAGGAGATGTACGGAAGAAAGGCTGGGACGTGGGGTGCTATCTTTGTTGCTATCTGTCCTCCTCTAGTATTCGGCTCCACTGAAGTTCGTGTTGCCTCATTATATACATTGTTGTTGTTGGCGGCGGTAGCCATAGGGTGGAGGGCTCTGCGGAGCAAATATCTAATTTGGTCTGCACTCACTGGTCTGATGTTAGCTTTATGTTATTTGACTCGTCCAGAAGCTATTATGTTCCTACCTATTTTTCTTTTACTCTACCTACTTTTGTTTAAACTCAAGGTTGGCTTATCCTCATCAGTGATAAAGTCAATTGTATCAAAAAGCACTATCTTGATTGTAGCTTTTGCCTTAGTTTCATCCCCTTTATGGGTTTTCTTGTATCGCCATACGGGCAAATGGACGTTGAGTACCAGGGCTCCTTATACTTTCATTGGTTACTATGGAGGTAATTTTGAGAAAGACAATTTTGAGCTGGCCGCGAATCCAGAAGCATCACAACTAAAATGGTTAGACCAGGGGGGATTGCTGAATTTTGTCATATCGAACCGTCACAAACTACTGTCGAGATGGAGACACAATATGGTGAGCATATGGTCTGGTCAGGATAAACAGGCTCAGATGTTGAGAATCCCACGCTGGGTATTGAGAGGCGGACTAGTCCTGTTAACACTGTTTGTCAGCTTTGGATTCATTAAAGTCATCTGGACCCGACATATAGGGGTAAAGCATATTTATCTACTCATCATCGCTTCTTCTTCCCTCATCTATTTTTTCTTCGCCATTGATTGGCGCTATTTCTATCCTTACATTCCCTTTCTCTTGATTGGACTGGCGCGAATGACAGTTATGATTCAAGATTGGGGTAAAAAGAGTATTGCTCATGGGAACAGAGTTTTTGCTAAGATTCTGGTATACTTACCGATAGGAGTGCTCTTACTGGGTATGAGCAGCTATTCAGGGGTTCTAATAGCGAAGAAAATGAGTTACGCTCCTTATGAATACAAAATAATGGGTCAGTGGATGAAAGAAAACATAGATGATATTGAAAATAAGATTGTAATGTCCAGGAAACTGGGGGTGCCTTTCTACGGGGGAGCGAGACACGAGCCCCTCTATTATGGTGAATACCCGGGATTAATCGAGTATGCCAAATCTAGAAGAGTTGATTATTTGGTAATAGACCAATGGATAATTCCGAAAACTAGACCTCAGTTTACCTTCTTGCTGAAAGAGGATCAAGAGCATCCAGGATTACAATTCGTTCACCTAACGAGGTACAAAGATCGAAAAACCATACTCTACCAAATTGAATGAGACCCAGAGTTATGTTGAGCAAGATTCCGTCTGAGTTGTTCAGATTTTATTCTCGCCAGGGACTTAAGGCAGCATTATATGCACGTCTGCGTTGGCGTTTGTGTCCATTCGAGGAGATAGAGAGACAGGTACCAAAGGAAGGAGCAATTATCGACATAGGTTGTGGATATGGTCTACTTGCTAATTTTTTGGCCTTAAGGTCGAGCAAAAGAGATGTTACCGGCATCGACCTCTCAGCAGGAAGAATCAGGGCAGCCCAAAAAACCACCGATAATCGAAGGAAAATCCAGTTCAAGCTCATGGATGCACTTGACTTGCAATTAGGAAAATATAGTGCTGTGATAATGAGTGATTTTCTGCATCATCTCGATTGTGAAGCACAAGAAGAGCTACTGGCCCGTTGTTATCAGAAGCTGCCCCCGGGGGGCGTTCTAATTATCGAAGAAGTCGATAACAGACCGCTTTGGAAATATTGGTTTGCCATTATGAGTGACAAGATTCTGAATGTTAGTCAGGAACAGTTCTTTCGTGATCACCGAGAATTCCAAGAGCTTTTGCAGAGAATCGGCTTCCTGGTGAGAACGAAGAAAGTGGATAAAGGTATACCGCTATCTGATATTCTATTTGTGTGCAGAAAGAAAGGCAATTTGAGAACCTCTTCGTAAACCTCATAATTAAAGAGAAAGGCAGGGAATCTGTCGAACTCACTGATGAACTTTTGGAGATGGAATTGAAGCTATGATCATAATACTATTGCCAGCTTACAATGAGGTACCCGGCATTGAGCAGCTACTCGGTAGGATAGGAGAAGTGCTTAACCATGATGGATATCGGATTGTGGTGGTAAATGATGGCAGCACCAACGGAACAAAGGAAATTATTGCCAAATGCAGTGAGCGGCAACCGATCACCTTACTAAATCATCGGGTTAACCTGGGGCTGGGGAAGGCCATGGAAACGGGCATCTTGTATACTTGTTCCCACTTCAAAGACAATGACATATTAGTAACTATGGATGCCGATAGCACCCATGATCCCTGGATGATAAAAGAAATGGTCCAGAAAGTCGACCATGGGGCAGATATGGTGATTGGTTCTCGTTTTGTTGAAAAAGGTGCTGAGATCGGGGTCCCTCTGTATCGTAGACTACTCAGCAGGGCGGTGAAAATCCTATTTAGAGTGATTTTCCCCGGAGTCAAGGTGAGGGATTACACCAGTGGTTACCGAGTATATCGGGTTAGTCTACTTAAGAAGGCATTAAAAATTCACCGTCCGTTAGTCAAATCACGAGGATTCGCGGTAATGGCAGAGTTACTTTTGAAACTAAATTACCTAAAGCCGGTGGTGATTGAGGTTCCCTTAGTATTACACTATGACCATAAAGCGAGCAAAAGTAAGATCAAAATTCTGTCAACGGTGATTGAATATGGGAAGATGATCGTTAACCTGAAAGGGGAGAAAATCCTGGGTTACTGGAGAGTCGATAATCTAGGGAATATTTATAGTCGCCACTAAGGAGGAAAAGTTATGAGGATATTCGATCTTCTTGCGGTCTTCCTTTCTATTTCTCTTGCTGTTGTCGGGCAACTGCTGTTGAAGATGGGAATGTTACGTATCGGTAGATTTTCCCTTAATATTTCCACCCTAGTGCAACAATATACCAGGATACTTCTAAATCCCTTTGTCATAGCCGGGATTGTTAGTTTTGCCCTCAGTATGCTGGTCTGGCTGTATGTGCTGTCGAGGCTCGAGCTCAGCACTGCCTATCCATTGGTTGCCCTCAACTATGTCCTGATATTATTCGCCTCCCATTTTTTACTTAAAGAGACGATTACTCCTACCAAGATCATGGGTGTGGCCGTGATTGTACTCGGGGTTTTTCTGATTTCAAGAGGTGCGTGAGGGAACCGCAGAGCCGAATAGGGTCTTCTAGAGTCTCAAAAAGGGGTATAAGGATAACGCAGGTGAGAGTACTAGTAACGATATTTGAAGAATTGGTTCCCGTAAGTGGCGGAGGAACTCCAAGAATGTCAAATATAATAAAGGCCCTGGTCAGGAGAGAACACGAAGTTTATGTCGCCTCCTCTATTGGGATGAGAAAAGAGGATGCCATTGACCAGATGGGCTGTGTTGACCTATTGCCTCTTTTGAAGGTGAGTCGCTTGAGTTCAAACAAGATGGTAAAGTATCTGTATGCCCATCCCCTGAATATATGGCGAGTGGTAAAATATGCCAGAAAAATAAAACCCGATCTGATTATCTCTCATAACACTATTGCCGGGTATGCTGCGCTTTTGGCAAAACGGTCCCAAAAAGACTGCCTTGTGGTTTTGGATCTGACCGATCTACTATTTGAGTATCTGGGAGACTATTACCCTGGGGGATGGATGAGGTTAGTTCAACTGCAAGGAAAACGTCTGGAAAGAAAAACCATTAGAGAATCGGACAAAATAGTTACCGTTAGCAATTCCATGAGGAAGATCCTTTTGACCTATGGCGCAAAGTTAGAAAATATTGAGGTGATTTGTGATGGAGTGGACACGAAGATTTTTAAACAGACATGTGAGGCTAAACTGAGGAATAAATTTGGCAAGGATGCCGAAAATGTTATTATATTTCAAGGGGTAATTGACCCTCAGGACAATCCCGAAATTATTTTACATGCTGCTCAGGAGGTGTTAAAAAAATATCACCGGACGATGTTCTGGATAATAGGTGATGGAACAGCCGTTTCCAATCTTAAACAAAAAATTGCTCAGGATAATCTAACCGACCATTTTTATTTTTCAGGATGGGTCAAGCAAGAGAAAGTAGCCAGATACATCTCAGCCAGTGACATTGGCCTGGTCATTCTTCCGGACAGTCTGTCAGCCCGGGGAAGGGTAACCCTTAAGGAATTCGAATATTGGGCTTGCGGTATTCCTGTCATTGTTCCTCAACTGCCAGCCCTTGAAGAAGTGGTTGAGGAGGGAAAGACCGGTTTCTTCTGGCAGCCAGGTAAATTCAAGGATCTTGCCGAGAAGATAATGCTTCTCATTGAAGATAAGGAGATGAGAAAGAGGATGGGAGAGAAGGGAATGGAGCTGGTTAAGAAAAAGTTCGAATGGCAGAAATTGACCAATCATTATGTAAAAGTCTGCGAAGATTTTAAAAGGAGTCTCCCGAGATGAAAGTTCTGGTTACCAATCCCCCCTGGCCAGGACCAGGATACGGAGCTAGGTCAGATGTGAGATGGCCGCATAAGAGAAGCGATAAGTTCATAGAATATCCTATCTATTTGGCTTATGTGGTAGCGGTCTTGGAGAAGGCGGGAATCGAGGTGGAGTTTATCGACGCAGTGGTGGAGGAGATGTCCATACCAGATTTTGCTGAGGCTGCTGCCAAAATTAATCCCGATATGGTCGTCATTGAATGCTCCACCCCTTCAATTGAATACGATCTTTTGACGGCCAAGAGTCTAAAGGAGAGGATGAGTGATGTTTTCACAGTTTTGGTTGGCTCTCATCCCACTTTTTTCCATAGAGAGATTATGAGAGACAATCCCCAGATTGATGCCATTTGTAGAGGAGAGTTTGATTTAACGGTTAAAGATTTAGCAGTGGCACTTTCGAATGGGGATAAACTTGATAAAGTGAAAGGGATTACCTATAGAGATAAGAAAGGGATCCAGGTAAACGAAGATCGAGCCTTGATCCAGAACCTTGATGAGCTGCCCTTTCCGGCCAGGCATATTGTGAGGTGTAATCACTATAGACAGG
>Ga0209979_1002391_pt1 | contig 18050 bp, 12 predicted proteins | sample AnhtaG_FD_183114 | JGI IMG/M metagenome (GOLD analysis project Ga0209979, IMG submission 183114) | Deep subsurface microbial communities from Anholt, Denmark to uncover new lineages of life (NeLLi) - Anholt_01485 metaG (SPAdes) (version 2) | ecosystem: Environmental > Aquatic > Marine > Oceanic...
CGCGCAGCAATTTGAAGGATGCCGCCATCATTGTGGCGGGCGGCATGGGCGTGGGCAGCAGAGACAGTTTTCGACTGATCCACGAACTGGCGCAGTTGCTCGGCGGTGAGGTGGCGGGTTCGCGCGCCGCCGTTGATGCCGGCTTCGTTTTACCGGAGCGTCAGGTGGGGCAGACCGGAGTCACCGTGCGCCCCCGGCTCTACATCGCCTGCGGCATTTCGGGCGCCGTGCAACACCGTGCCGGGATGGATCAGTCAAGCAAGATCGTCGCCATCAACACCGATCCCTCGGCGCCGATTTTCCAGATCGCCCACTACAGGGTCGTGGGCGACTTGCATGAAGTCATCCCCTGGATGATCCGCGCCTACCGCGAGAACGCCAAATAGGGGACACGGGGAGAACTAGGCATGGCAGAGAGCTTCTTCACCGATAATCTCGATTTGCAGTTCCACCTGGACAAATCAGACCTCAGCGAGGTCATTGAGATCATAGAGGATGGGTACCGCTGCCACGATCAGTATCCGGCCGCGCCGCGCAACTATGCAGATGCCAAGGACAACTATCGACTGCTGCTGAACCTGCTGGGTGAGATCTGTGCTGCCCACGTGGCTCCCCGAGCGTCCGAGGCGGCCGAAGAAGGGGCACAGTTCTGCGATGGCCGGGTAGCCTACGCCGCTGCGACGCAGGAAGCACTGGATCTTCTCCGACAGGCTGAACTGATGGGTGCGATGCTCGCCTGGGAATACGGTGGGCTGAATCTGCCGGAGACGGTTTTCCAGATGATGGTCGAAATCGTCTCCCGTGCCGAGGCCGGGCTGATGACTATCTTCGGCCTGCAAGAGATCTCGGCCACCATCGCCAGGTTCGGCAGCGAGGAGGTGAAAGATCGCCTTCTTCCCCGTTTTGCCCGGGGCGAGGTGACCGGGTCGATGGCACTCACCGAGCCAGACGCCGGCTCTGACCTGGGAGCTGTGCAGACTCGCGCCACCTACGACGAGGCAGCAGGACTGTGGCGACTGCATGGCGTCAAGCGGTTCATCACCAACGGTTGCGCGGACATCTTGCTGGTGTTGGCCCGTTCCGAAGAAGGGTCCACCGACGCTCGTGGACTCTCTCTGTTCGTCGTGGAGGCAGACGAGACGGTGCACATCCGTCGCATAGAGAACAAGCTCGGCATCTGCGCCTCACCCACTTGCGAGATTCAGTTCTCCAACACGCCGGCTCATCTGCTGGGCAGGCGCCGCTACGGGCTGATACGCTGTGCCATGAGCATGATGAACGGAGCCAGGCTGGCGATCGCGGCCCAGGCATTGGGCATCGCCGAGGCGGCCTACCGTGAGGCCCGTCAATACGCCGAGAAGCGCATCCAATTCGGTCAGCCCATCAGCTCTATCCCGGCGGTGTATCGCATGCTGCTTTCAATGCGCGGGGAGATCGAAGCGACGCGGGCCCTGGTGTATGAGACCGCACGTTGGGTGGACCTAGCCAAGGCATACGAGCACGGCAAGAAAAAGGAAGACAGAAGTGCTGCCGACCGCAAACGGCTAAGGCGGGCCGACCGCCTGGCAGCCGTGCTGACTCCATTGGCGAAATACTACGCCTCCGAAATGGGCAACAGAGTCTGCTATCAGGCCATACAGATTCACGGCGGCACCGGCTACATGCGCGAGTTCAATGTGGAGCGCCACTACCGTGACATACGCATAACCAGCATCTACGAGGGCACCAGCCAGCTCCAGATTGTGGCTGCTATCGGTGGGTTGCTGGGCCATTCCCTGGACAGTCTGCTGGGTGAGTGGACGGCCCTGGACTACGGGGCAGAACTGGCTGCACTCAAAGACCAGGTGGAAGAGGCTACTGCGTCCTTCAATCGCTGCATCGACCACCTGAAGGGCTACAAGGAACGCGCAGTGATCGATTACTACGCAGCGGACTTGGCCGACCTGGCAGTCTACGTCATCAACTGCTGGTTGACATTGCAGGATGCGCGTTTGACGGAGACGAAGCGAGAGGTGGCCCGCGTCTACATTGCTGAGACCCTACCCAGGATTTGCGATAGAGTGGCAAGGCTCAAGGCCATAGACCCGACCCTACTACAAGCGAGAGACCTCATCCTGGCGACGTGAACCGTAGTGCCCAAGATGCAACATGGAATCACACCCGATACACCTCGGCCAGAGCTGGGTCGCCCTGTGCCCGCGTTCGCCCTGCTCGCCGAACTGCACGGGCGTATGGGGTGCTTCCCCACAGTGGTACGGTTCCGTCCAGTCTCGGGTACTACCCCTCCGCGCTTCGAGGTGGCTGAGGTTATCAACCTACAGGCCATTCGCGACAGCGCGCGCAGGAGAAGGTAACGCAATAGCCGGGGGGTTGGCCCAGGCATGTGAGGCCGAGCGCCAACAGACGCTATCACCGCGCGAGCTCAAAGATATGTCTCTTGTGAGCTCCGCACGGTGCACGGCAGCACCGTCAATGGTGATCTCCTACGCCAGATGGCCGTTCTCGATGCCGCATTTCGTTGACCCGACCCCAGGCCAGCCGTGCGAGGCTTTGCACAGAATCCGATATGACGGCCTTCCTGATGAGGCTCTGCCAGAGCAGACTCCCCAGACATACAGCGCCCACGGGCTGGATGTGTCGCCAGTCGAGCCTAAGGTCCGGGCGCGCGATAACCACGGGCTACCTCGGATCGTGTGCAGTGAGGCGGGAGCACGGGAGGAAACCTAAGGCAGGTGCGTGGGGTGGCGTCGCAGTCCGATGGAGCGGGGCAGTATGAGCGTCGCCCCGCAGGACTTGCCACGCTGTGGCGAGTTCGTATAATGACGATGCTCCGACGGTGGGCAAACACCTCGGAGCGCCGCCCAAGTGACGCAAGCACTTGAGCAAGGGTAGGATAAGAGAACCCGCGCTCACCGCAAGAAACTTGGGTGTAGGCTTCTTTTTGCGTCGAGAAGTGCGCTACGGATTCCATCATCTACAATAGCGCAAGCAGGCACAAGAAAGGTAGGTTAGACCGCAAACCAGAGGTAGAGTTGGCGGCATGGGATGCGCTGCGGACTTAAAATCCGCTGGACTCACGTCCATGAGGGTTCGAGTCCCTCCCGCCCTACTCAAACACAATATGTAGTGGTGTGTGACTCCAGAGCACACTCCCTGTAGTGTCTCGACCCCCCAAGAGGGCTCTCTGTTCAAGAGGGCTCTCTTCTTTTTGTCCTCAAAGTCCTGAGGACTCGACCAAATCCACCTCCGCTGCTGGGCCCAAAACAGTCCTGCGGACTTGCCAGAAGGAGCGGACGTCGGAACTCCTTTGCAGGCAACGCCCTGCTAGCGGCCGGCTGATCATAGAATACACCATTTCCGCCTGGAAGGAAAGCTGTGAATCTAGTAACAGACCTGGCCACGTTGCTCGAGGGCTATCGCCTGTCGTGCACTGCTGACGGCAAAAGCCCTCAGACCACTCGCTGGTATCTCGGTAAGTTGAGGATTTTCAGGAGATACCTGGAAGAGACCGGGGGCGGACAGGTTGTCCGCCAGCCACGACGCGCCCACTGGTGGGGGAATCATCTGCGAAGGCCGCCTGATACAGGAGGCGCACGTCGCCATGATCTGGCTCGGGGGCCAGATTGGATAGAGAGATGCAAGTGGACATGGGCAGCAGTGGGAAGCATCCTTCATCGCCCCACCTGGATGGAGGGATCGAGATGACCAGGGAGCGCAGTCGGGCGCCGAAGCCGGACGGGTACTGCCCTCTCTCCAGGTGGTGATGGGCATGGGCTTCTAGTATTCGCTTGGCCGCCACATGCTACCCTGCCAGCAGACGTGAGGCCATCTGACGGGCCATCAGCTCGGTGATGATGAGACCGGCCTCGATGGTCTTGCCCAAACCCACGTCATCCGCGATGAGCATGCGGACGCGCGGGGTTTCCAGGACCATGACCACTGGCACAAGCTGATAGTCTTTCGGGCAAGACGATTCTGGCAAGCTGCAGCAAAACCGGTAGGGTCGTACAGAATCACACCATGCGCTAGGTCCGCGAGATGCTCCTCAATGTGGCTTGGGCGCTCAAGTTCGTCCCTACCGATGAAAGACAACCGCAGTTCATCAGCGCGTTCCAGATCACGAAGGATCTCCGCCTCCGTGAAGTAGAACAGGCCACCTCCAGTTCCCCGCCCCCACTGCTCAAGGTCGTCTTTGGGACCACAGAATTCGTGCCACTTTCTGGCCTTCGTATCCGAGAGCGAAGCGGATTCCACCTTCTCCCCAGTAATCGTGGTGAGCCGCGATGCAGGTCTCTCGACTGCAGGCAAGTCACGGACAACAGCCAGCATGCGGGTGTCGGATTCGCGATCAGTACCCCCATGTGGCAGAGATCCGCCGACGATGGCTTCCATAATCAAGTGATCGTCTTGAATTGACGACGCATAGTTCCGCGCGTGCCTGAGAAGTCGCTCTCTATGTGACGATTCGTAGTCCATGAGTCTGGTTAACACGCCTCCGCCTGCCGGCTTACCGGCGGCTCCTTGCCCGAGTGCACATCGAGCAGCCGCTTGTGGGTCGCCTGCAAAGCTTGCACCAGTTCCCGATGGGGACGATCGGTGACATCGACAATTCCAATGTTGTAATTCTCACCGTCCATACGCCCCGTGTTAGGTTGGTCCCACCACTGGAACCAGTGGGTGCCGATGAGGGCGGGATGAGCCGCCGCATTCTCGACGTAGTAGCGGTAGGCGACGCCGCGCTCTTGCTGGTCACGCGCCTGAACGAGTCCTGCCGCCAGCCCTCTGCCGGGTGTCCCGATGTGAAACTCTCCGATGATGATCGGAAGTCCGGTGAGCTGGTAGAGCTCGTCAAGAGACCGCGAATCCGGAGCGTACCTATAGATATTCAGGCTGTAGACGTCAAAGACGCGCGCCATTCGCATCACCTCTCCCGGAGGCGCTCCCCCGAACCGGATGCCCAGATTCAGATGATTGGGATCGTGCTTGCGGATCGCCCCATTGATGACTTCGAGGAAACTCTTGAACGCGCGGTAGATGAAGGCCCTGCGACGTTCCGGAGTATCCCCTTGTGCCAGGAACGCCTTCGCTTCGTGCTGAATCGCGGTTGGCGGCCCTTCCAGGATCATCTCCACCAACAGCAATTCCCGCCCGGGCCACGCCGGTTCGTTGCCAACAAAGTATCCCAGCAGCCAGGGATCGTCCTTGCGCGGCGCGCACTGCCGAGCTGCGGCCTCATCGGCCCTTCGGGCAAACTCCTCCGAGTACACATCGGGCAGCCCCATGTAAGCAGTCTCAATTCCCCAGCCACGTAAGAAGACGATGTAGGGCTTGCGTCTTGCATCCCACAAGTTCTCATCGCTCCAGCTCCCGATGGTATTGAGACCCCACGCCTCCATGCGCCGCATCGTCAGATCGATCCACTTCCGTTCCCAGTCCGGACCGTATCGCCTCAGCAGGTTCCAGGCGTGGAAGGACACCTCGGGCGACGGGCCACCTCGTCGCGGCGGTCGCCTGAGCTCGGAGGGAGGCAGCGCAGCGAACAAATCTTCGCGGCCCTCCGTTCGCGTGCCAATCCAGGCCCGCATGACATCAACGCCGGTCGAGAAGAACAGGTGCCCGTCGGGATCGACGAACCACCACCTTCCATCGATCTGCTCGACCCGGAAAAAGCCTGTCGCCTCCGCCTTGGTTCCCAGGTAGCCGCCGTAGCGGGAATAGTTGAACCCGCCGGGGCGCAACGTCTTTTCTTCCTGGGCCCAGTCCTGCTTCAGTTGCTCCAGGGTCTTGATCTTGCCGGGCCATTCCGCGGGAATCCACTGCCCGAACTCGTCCACCAGAGGCTTTGGTTCCAGGACGTCGGACCCGGGGTCTTCTTTTGAGAGCTGTACGGACCGAATCTCGAGCGTGGGCTTGCCGACCGGGCACTCCATGGTCACCCCCAAAGCCTCGACCACGTGCAATGGGCCGAGTGACCCCGGGACACTCATCCAAAACGAGCCAAAAGGTCTGTTGTGAGCCGACGCAAGATCGTAGCCCTGCCGGTCTCGCTGCTTAAAGTGCTTTAGAGGCACGGCCATGCGAATCCATGCCCCCGGGAACGGATGCATCCGTGCCCCCCGTGTCCCATCGGCGGTGTAGAGCCTCAGCTCGAATCTCTGAGCCGAAGACGCCCGGAGTTCCATAACCAGGAACTCGTAGGAGGACCAGTCGGAAGGCAGATCCGGGTTCAGATCCTTCAACGCCCACTTGTGTTCCGATGAAACGCCTTTGAAAACCACCCGCCGGGATCCCTCGCCCCCAATCAAGACTTGACACATTTGAGACCTCCTTGATTCTGAGCGCATCAGGTTGACGATTCTTCGGTTTACCCATTTGCCAAGTTGACCAAAGAAGGGTGTGACGCATATGAGACGGTTGGTCGAGACCAGGCCTCAGTTAATCTGGTGGAAAGGTCTTTGTCCCCTCACAACACGGATAGTGTCCTCCACAAGTACCCTGTCGCGTTCTTTCGTTGATGCTGCTGAATGCGGGGTGAGAACGACGTTCTCGAGGGTTAGCACCGGGATCTCAGGCTTGATCGGTTCCTCGGCAAAGACATCCAGGGCGGCGGCGGATCAGGCCGGTGTGCGCCGCCAGCTCTGCCGAAGGCACGTGACCATGCGGGGCTACAAGCGCAAACGCTCCATCGCGAACGTCACCACACTAACCGGATGGCTCTTGGAGCAGCCGCCAGGATATGACACGAGCCCGCTGTTCCCCGCATGAAGCGCCTCAAGTCCAACGGCCAGCCTGCCTCCCCTCACTCGCCACCAAATCTGGCACAGTCACTGTTCTTGGTGACTGTTCCAAGAACGGGGGAACTGGTGCTCCATGGGTTTCCTTTGCCTGCCTATGGTCCTGCGCACGAGGAAGGGGAAACGCTTCATTGAGGGATTCGGGGCGGCTGAACCGTCCCGAATCCCCCCTAGTTCCCTTGAGCCCCCGGATCCATAGCCCGAGAAAAGAAAGCACCGTGGTCTAGCTCAACTTGTAGATGTTGTAGACTCTCACGTCGCGGGCGGGGATATCCAGAGGCAACACCAGTCGACCGCCTTCGCGCGTGAAGGGGAGGGAGTTGAAGGTGATCAACTCGCGGGCCTCCAGCCTGCCCTCCTCCCGCAGCTTGATCCGCAATGTGGCGTCTACGTCCTCTTGACCGTGGTTGATAACCACCACGGAGCGATCGGCCTCTTTCCCGGCATCCAGTACCATGATCTCCAGATCCCCCGAGGCACTGTCCGAGCAGCCCTCCACTTGGACCAGTTTCTCGACCCCAAGCCACTCCAGCAGGCCAGCAATCATCCGGCGCAAGTAGGGCATCTCCATCTTCATGTATGCTTCGCCCAACCCGGCACAGAAGTAGATCGCCTTGCCCTTCCCATGGGCGTTGACCACCGCCGCCGGAGAGCGGCTCTGCAGCGGGGGATAGTCGATGAACTCAAACAGCACCTGGGCGCTGCCACTGGTGACCTCCACCCGCTCCCGCAGGCCGCAGAGCCAGAACTTGGCCCCCTCCTTGACGCCCGTGAGCGCCGTGCCCTCGGCCCCCATCTCCACGGCGTGGCCGACGAGCCAGTAGCGATAGTTGACCGACTCGACAGCCCGACAACCAAAGAGCTCGGCGAGGCCCGCGCCGGGGGCTTCTCCATAGGTAACGCCGTGCTCGTCGCGGGTGGCACAGAAAGGCTCGGCCAAGACGATCCCGCCTTCCCGCACAAAGACCTTGATAGCCTCGGCGATCTCGCGGCTCAGACAGTAGATGAAGGGGAGCAGGAGGACGCGATAGCCGGAGAGCTTGCCCGCCAAGATGTCGTCACCATCGATCCAGTCCACAGGATAGTGATTGTCGGTGAATAGGCGATAGGTGCCCAGAGTCGCTTGCCGATACTGAGGATCGTACAGGTTGTCGGCTTGGGCCATGATCTTGGAGGGACGGGAGTAGAACAGCGCGACGGGGGCCTGGACCGGGTCGCTGTCGGCGATCAGATCGCTCATGTGGGACAACTCCCGGGCCAGACGGCCCGCCTCGTCGATGCGCTCGGTCACCTGCCCCTCAAAGGTGCGCATATGGTGCACCCAGGGCTCTGCGCCGCTAATGAGGGGATCCCAACGGTAGTAGTAGATGCCCTTCAGGCCGTGGGCCACGGCCTGCCAGCCCTCGATACGCATTTCATCCGGGCTGAACCAGATGCTCTCCGCGTTCGGCCCCGCCTGTACCTCGGCGACAAAGGTGTCTTTGCTCCCCACTGCCCAGCGGGTCATGTCCAGCTTGGCCCCGACGTACTTTTCCATCTGGCCCTTCTCGCCGTGGCGACGGCCAAGGACCCAGGAGGGGTACCAGTCCTGGCCGACAAAGTCGAGGTGCTTGGCCAACTCCTTCTCGCTCTGGGCCGTGGTGATCGGCAGGAGCATGCCCCCCATGGTGTTGGTACCCACCGGGTGCTGAGGATCCAGCCTGCGCACCAAATCTGCCTCCCAACGGATGAAATCGGTAACGTTCCACTCGCCGAAGGTCATCCAATCCATCCAGGCACAAGCGTTGCCGCCCTGATGGGGCCATTGGCGCGGGGGCTGCACCTCGTCCCAGGCGCTGTAGGAGGTGCCCCACAGGCGGTTCACCTCCTCGAGGTTGCCGTCGTAGCGCCCTTCAAGCCAGCCCCGGAAGACTCGGATCGTGTGCTGGCAGTAGCAGCCGGTGCCGCCCCACGGGTTGCACGGCTCGTTGTGCACCGTCCAGGCCAGGATGGCGGGATGATCCCTGTACCGCTTGACCGCCGCCTCGACAAAGTCGATGACCTCGTTCCGGTATCCGGGATGGTTGAAGCAGGCTTGTGGCCAGGTGAGGTCCTCGATGTTGCGTGGGAAGGGCTGGCCATCGATGTCTATGAAGCGGATGTCTGGGTACCTGGCGAAGAACTCCTTGGGTAGGACGATGGTCCCCAGAGTAAAGAGAACCTTGAGTCCATTCTTGTGCGCCAGATCAAGGACCTCGTCGATGTCTTCCCAGCTCTTGATCCGTGGTCCGCGTCGCCCCGGAAAGCCCATCCCCAGGCGCAGGGTGTTGAAGCCTATCTTGCGCATCTCCAAGAAGTCGTTGGCCCATTCCTCACGGCCTAACAGGCCACCCCAGTTCGCTCCAAACGGGAATTGCTTGGCATCCATCGTTGACTCTACTCCTTTGTGAGATGGACTGTGGCAGACATCCTCCAAGTTGGAGAGTTGTCGGCCAAGTCGGCAGTGATCTCCTACCCGACCCGCTCGATCTCTACAGGTGGTGGAGGACACGTGGTCTGCCGGGTCTCGGCGACCTGATAGATCGTCCCACTCGTTTCGCAGATGCCGCGTACGAACTCAGCGTAGGGTCTTTGGCAAACATCCACGACGCCGATCTGATAGTTCTCACCATCCAAGCGGCCCAGAACGGGCTGATCGTTCAGGATGAAGTAGTGAACGCCCACAGAGTAGACGTTCGCGGCCGCGTTCTCGACGTAATAACGCCAGGCCACGCCCCGCTCCGCCTGGCTGGTTACCGCCCGCAAGCCGGTGGACGTGAGGCCCCTATCGAGCGCGCCGAAGTGGAACTCGCCGATTAGCACCGGCTTGCCGGTGAGCTCGCCCACCTTGTCGATCGCTTCAGCGGGATTCATCCTGTAGCAATTGATGGAAAACACGTCGAAATTCTCGTAACCCTCCAGAAAGCTGGGATCGGCGATACGGGCATAGCGCATGCCGAGATTCATATGCTGAGGATCGACGCGGCGACAAGCCTCGCTGGGCAGGGTGACATACTGCTTGATCAGGATCTTGGAAAAGTCGTACAGGTCTTGCGCAGCGGCCCCCGACAGACGCCTGGCCCGCTTGATCGTCGTCTTGAGAGCCTCGAAGGAAGACAGGTCTGTCTTCCAAGCCCGGTTGAGATTCGCTATGTCGCCCCCATAGCGCTCGGAGAGGAAGCGGATGAGCGCCCGCTTGCAGGCCAGATCAGCCGGGTTCTCCAACACCTCCTCGGCGATGTTGATGTCGGGGACGAAGGCCCAAGTTGGTTCGTTGCGCAAAAAGTATCCGATCAAATGGGGATCGTCCCTGAACTCGACGAGCTGTTGGGCAAAGGTTTTTGCGTTGCCTCGATATTCCTCGCTGAACACATCGGGAAAGTCGCGAAAGATCTTGGCTTGGGTTGTCGGAAAGTCGGCGAGGGGCCACACGTAGGGGAGACGCGCGTACTGGGTGAAGCGTCGCTGGGACCAATTCCCGATGGTGTTGAGACCCCAGCTCATCAGTCGCCGCCGGGTGATGGCGGCCCACTTTTCCCACCACTCGTTGCCAAAGGTCCGGTGCAGGTTCGCTTCGGCATAGTTGAAGAAGCGGGCCCGCTCATCTAGACGTCCCCTGAAGTGCCACATGCCGCCGGTGTCTCTAGCCTCGCTCCAGAAAGGGCCGTATTCTCCTTCGGAGGGCGGAAGCCAGCCAAAGAACCTTTCGATCCCCTCCACCCACGCCCTCTCTCCCGGTTGCACGCAGTCCAGCCCCACACTGTAGAAGGCATGGCCGTCGGGATCCACCAGCCACCAGCGTTCGCCATCGTGCTCAGTGCGGAAAAACCCCGTGGCCTGAAACCGCTTCTCCTTCCAGCCACCGTAGAGGCTCCACGCCTCCGGAAAAGCAGCCTCGGCCGACTTGGCCTCCTCGGACCTGAGATAGGTTGCCAACTCCTTGACGCCATAGGTTTTGCTGGGCCAGTCCCGGCGATCGTACTGGCCTAGCTCGTCCACCAAGACCTCGTCCGGCAGCGGATAGTCAGGCTCGCTGTCGGCCAGGTACAGGTTCAAGATCTCTAGCCTCTGCCTGGCGAAACAGGGGAGGATCTCGATGCCAAAGCGGCTGATTCGCGTCAGGTCGATCTTGTTCGCCCTGATGCCTGTCTTGAGCCGACCCGGCGTTCTGGGCAAGAAGACATGTTGGGAGTCGAGGGCCTGGAGAGGGAGCGCCAGACGGGTCTTGACCTTAGGCAGGGTGCCTATCGTGACGGTCATGTCAGGCGTCTTGCCCTTATTGCTCTCCAGCCAGAAGGCCAGGATCAGGCGCATGCTCCATTCCTGGTGGTTGAGGACGTCCAATACCAGATAGTCGCTGGACGACCACACGCGCCCACCGATTGCTCCCGCTGGACCCTCGAGGATGGCCCGGCCCCCGGCCGGCCCGCAGGTCAAGGTCACGCTCTCTTGGTCGGAAGACCACATCGGCTCACAACCGTCGAAGGAAAGAGCGCTCAGCGGAAAGACTTGCTTCTCGCCCATGCTACTCCCCTCACTTCTGCGATCTGTGGATCGTCTCACCTACATGATATCACCGAGAGCACCGGAGCGTCTCGGCAGAGGTCGAGAACTCCAATACCCCCGGTGTTCAGAATGAGCAGCCAAAGGACTTGGACGTCACCCTTTCATGCCGCTGAGGATGAACGCCTGGATAAAATAACGTTGCATGAAGAAATACACCACGATAACGGGCAGGGCAACCAGGACGGACATGGCCATCAAGGGGCCCCATCCGACTCGAGCTCGCTCCCCGATAAAGCCCCGCAGAGCCAGGATCAACTGGCGGTGCTGGTTATCTTTGAGGTAGATCAGCGAGGTGAGTAATGCATTCCAGCACCAGGTGATGTGCCCTGCTACCAACACCGCGATGGCCGGTTTGGTCAGAGGGATGACGATGCGCCAAAAAATGCCGAACTCGTTGCAGCCATCGATGCGCGCCGCGTCGGACAGCTCCATCGGTATCGTCCGCAAGAACTGGCGCATCAGGAACACATAGTAGGGGGATGCAAGCAAGAAAAAGGGTATGGTCACGGGCCACCATGTGCCAACCAAATCCACCCTCGCCCAAATGAGGAACCTCGGAATCATGGTGACCTGGCCGGGCAGCAGCATAAGGGCGATATTGAGAAGCATCAAAGCTTCTCGCCCAGGAAACTGCATCCGCGCGAAGGCGTATCCGACCAAGGTCGAGGAGAACACCAACCCAACGCTCGATACCAGCGCCCAATACACGTTATTGCGGAAGTACAGCAACCAGTTTGAGTCGGCTTTCCAACCCGTTACAAAGTTCTCCAATGTCGCTGGCTTGGGGATCCATTGCACCGGCGCCGAGATGCGAATTTGATCCTCTGTCTGCAGAGCGGTACTGAGCATCCAGGCCATCGGAAGCAAGGCCATGGTCAGGAAGATGAGAATACAGAGGTAAGCGAGAGCATTGGTCACGCGACCAGACGCCTTGCGACCCAGCCTGAATCTGGGCCCCACCGAGGTGGAGACCGTATCGCCTGTCATCGTTGTGGACATAGTCCGCTACTCCGCCTCGTAATAGACCCAGCGCGCCGACGAGCGAAAGATGAGAAAGACCACGATCGCGCAGATGACAAAGAGGATCCACGCCTGCGCAGAGGCGTAACCCATTTGCCAGAACTCGAACGCGCTCTCATACAAGTATTGCCCGAAGAAGGTTGACCCACCCACCGGACCACCCTCGGTCATGAGCATGGGGAAGGCAAAGTACTGAAAAGCACCAATAAGACCCATCAACAGGTTGAACAGGATCGATGGGGTCATCATCGGGAGCGTCACATAGAAAAAGCGATGGTACCACCTTGCGCCGTCAACTTCGGCGGCCTCATAGAGTTCCAGCGGAACGGCCTGCAAGCCCGCCAAAAAGACCAACATACCGGATCCCCACCAGATGCTCATGCCGACAAAGACCCACTTGACCGCGTGGGGATCAGCGATCCACTTTTGCGTGGAAAGACCCAACGCCCTGAAGACGTTATTGACCAGGCCACTGCCAGGAGTGACGATATTGAGCCAAACCGCCGCCGCGGCGGCGATCGGCACGGTGCCGGGCACAAGCGCCAGGGTACGAAAGAGCTGCTGGCCTCTGACCTTGACGTTGAGCAAGATCGCTTGGAGGAAGCCCATCAGAAGAGCGCCAGGGACTCCGACGGAGACGTACAGCAGCGTGTTCTTCAACGCCTGCCGAAAGTATCTATCCCCAGGCAGTCTCTGATAGTTTGCCCAACCGATCCAACGCGCCGGTCTGAGGACGTCGTATTGGTGGAAAGAATAGTAGAGCGCCGCACAAATCGGATAGACATAGAAAACGAGAACACCGATGATCCACGGCGATAGGAAGAGGAATGCGGGCAGATACTTGGCGATCTGTCGCCTTCTTGTCCCGGTCCGCTCGCCGGCTCTTGCGAGTGTCCTTTCCACCACTGACCTCCGATGGGCTCTGAGAGATTGATCGCCAGGGGACACGCATGATGTGCTTCTCGGAGACGAAGAACGCCCCCGAGAAGCACATCAATGCTACCACGCTATCACTCCATGGCTTCCCAGGCTCGATCCAAGGACTCTTGCAGTTCCGTAGTGATGTCGTCCAAGGCCTGCTTTGGGGTCTTTTCGTCGTAGATGGCCTCCTGGACGGCCCGGTTCCAGAGCTTGTTGACCTCGGCGCCGATCGGGGAACTGGTGGCTAGCGGGCTGTAGACCACGTCCGCCTCTGCACGCATTTTCATGAACCAATCCAGCCCCTTGTAGCGGCCCACGTCGAGCACTTTCAGCAAGGGCTCACTCAAGACAAAGCCGCCACGCAGTTCAAAGTTGAGGATGTTGACCTCCACGCTCATCATGAAATCCATGAAGCGGAAGGCTTGAGCGGGCTGCTCGGTGTTGGACGTCATCCAGAGGGTGTGTGTGCCGCCGAAGCCCATCGCCTTCTTGCCCTCCACAAAGTTGGGCGGCCAATCATAGCCGATTTCCCAGCTCTGATCCGCCAGGACGCTGACGAACTCGCCCGGCTGCCAGTAGCCGTTCAGCAGCATGGCTCGCTTGCCGTTGGGGAACCCGCTCTTGTGGCCGGTCCAGTAAGACCAGGCCAGCTTGTGGGCCGCCATCTTTTCCACGCCTATGCCCTGGTAGATGGCCGCGATCAACTCCAAGAAATCGCCCCAGTGGTTCTGGTTGAAGAGGATAGTCCTCTTGTCCTCGCTGATGCCGGGGGAATCGCACCACCACATCCAGTTGGGCCAACAGCAACCACACGCATCCAGAGGGTCGAAACCTTCGACGTCCACGTTGCCATCGTCGTCGTAGATGGACAACTTGAGAGCGTAATCGATCATTTGCTCCCAGGTCGCGGGCCCCTTGTCCGGGTCCAAGCCGGCCGCTTCGAAAAGGCGCTTGTGCCAAGACATTGCGCAGCAGCCAGGTCCTCCTTCGGTCACCGGCAGGCCCCAGACCTTGCCATTCCACGTCTTCTGTTCCCACTGCTCTGGGTAGTACTCTTCCTTCTTAAAGTACCTGGCGGTGGGCATAAAGTCGTCCAGTTCGATGGCCACGCCACGTGGGGCCAGGTCCTCTACGTCGAAGCTACCCGTCGTCCCCCCATAGGTGTGGTAGATGTCCGGAGCGGTGCCGCCGGCGATCGAGGTCAACATGTCCTCGGGCGAGGTGGCGACGTTGATCAAGGTCACCTTGAGATCGGCGTTTTCCTCCTTCTCCGAGAAGAGCTTGATTGCCCGCTGCCAGAAGTCTCGACCTGGCTCTTCCTGGGCGAACCACGCGGTCTGGACTGTGACCTCGGTCACTTCTTCGATCGGAGGTGCCACCTCCTTCTCGACGATAACCGTCTCCTTGACGATTTTCTCGACCTCGACCGTCTCCTTGACGATTTTCTCGACCTCGACCGTCTCTTTGACGATCTTCTCGACAACCTTGGGTTGACATGCGGCCAAAAGCACGCCTCCTGCCAGTGTGGCCGCTGTATGCAGGAACACTCGACGCGATAGCTTCTCCGCCATTTCTGTCCCTCCTTGAGGCAATCTACGGCATCCCAATGGACACCAAAGGATAACCTGCGCGGCATTGATCCAGCACGCAACAACTTGTGCCCAAGGACCTGTCGTCGCTTCTCCAGGCCGTGCTTTGGGGAAACGATGGAAATGCCAACTCCCTACATTGTATCAGAGTGACTAGCCTTTGTCAAGCCTATTGAGTGCTTGCGCCAACAGATCGTTACCAGGTCGTGACCAAGACCGCAGGTGGCCAAGTCCGGCGCTTCTACAGACACCGATCTGCACGTGTCTGGTGAAAGGGCGGTGGAAACACCTATGCCGGAAGGAGCAGCTATTATGGCGGACTTGGCCTACGGGGAAGTTTACACTGTGACCAGGACGAAGGCAAGACTGGGGCTGGCGACCACGTACCACGAGACGAGTAGCGTCCGCGAGACCGCCCGTCTCTGGCCAATCGATGGAAGTCGGGCCTCGGCGACTGTCAAGGTTCCGGAGGCTGTCTCTCAAAGCGACCCGCGGAACAGACGTTGCTGCTTGAGGGCCTGCTGTACGCGACCATGTACTCTGGCTGACCAATGGGTCACTCTTTTTCCGCATTGGCCCAGAGGTTGATCGAGCAGTCTATGTCGCTCGCCCTTGTCGCGATCACAATTCCTCCCTTCGAGGAGCCATCCAAGTCTGGTTCTAGTCTCAGGATCGAGAGCGTGCTAGACATGGCCATTCCCAGAAACCGACGGGGGAAGAGACGCAGAACTGAGAGCACATTCCGCGCTGTTTGGCTCCACGGGCACGATTGAGGGTGCTTCAGGCACACGCAACAGGCCAAGTTCTCTCATTTCGCCGACAGGCATTCCTCAGCTGCTCTGTTGGTACAATGCTCCCCTCGCATATGGCCTGAATCTATGCTTGTCATGGCATCATCTTGGCTGACAAAGGCATTGCGTCGCACCGGGAAGTGGAGTAGAATGATGGCGTGATGGAGGTTGTGTCTTGGAGCGGGGGAACAGCCTCGGGACGCCATCCAGGGTGTCGCGGGAGGGAGATATGGTCTCCTACGATCTTGGTGCGATACGACTCAGTCATGTCCACGACGGGTGTGGCGCGATAGACGGCAGCCGGGTTTTCTACCCAGCATCGCAGGAGGAATGGTCCCCTGGGCTGGCTCCCGATCCAGTGGGGTTCATGCTGAATGCTTACCAGCCGCTCCTCATCAGCGAGGGTGCCCAGCATACGCTCGTTGACACCGGCTTTGGCGAGGAGAACCCAAGGCGAAAGCGGAGCATGTTCGAGAGTCTGCAGCAAGTGGGCGTGCATCCCGACGAAATCGCCCGCGTGATCATCACCCATGCTCATGGGGATCATATTAGCGGGAATACCATCACCCACGGTCGGTCCCTCCGACCCACCTTCCCACATGCCGAATACATCGTCCAGGAGCGCGAGATCGCCGCTATGCGCGAGGCTGACGACGAGAGCTGGCGCACACGGTTCCAACCTCTGGTCGAACGTGGGCAGCTACGTACGATTGATGGCTCGATCCAGATCAGCGAAAGCCTGGCATGTCTGCTCACTCCGGGTCATACCGTAGGCCATCAATGCGTGCTCGTCAGCTCCGAAGGACAGCAGGCGCTGTTCCTTGGCGCCCTAGCCTTGTCTTTCAAGAACTTGGAGCATCCCGGATGGGGCGCCAGTTGGGCCTGGTCACGCGAGGCTAACGAAGAGAACCGCTGCAAGGTGGCAGAATGGGCGGTGGATAACGACGCTATCCTTATCCTCTACCACGATCCACGGAGGGCCTGGTTCAGACTAGGGCGTGCCGACGACGGTTATCGCGCCATGCCACTGGAGATGTGAACTGCAGGAGGCCAAAAATGCATGAGAAGAACACAAGTCAGCCAGTGTCCGCCTGGGAAGAAACCATCGTGTTACCCACTTACCCTGCACCCATGCCCGACCCAAACCCGATGTACCTGGAAAGGCGTGTAAACCAGGGCACCAGTGGGCGGGTGTATCCGAATCCGTTCACGGACCGTGTCTCCAACGAAAGGACGGACAAGCCCTATCAGGCGGTGTTTCTGGAGAACGAATACATCCAGCTCATGATCCTGCCGGAAATCGGCGGGCGTATTCACGTCGGGCTGGACAAGACCAATAACTACGATTTCTTTTACCGGCAGCACGTCATCAAACCGGCCCTGATCGGGCTATTCGGATCGTGGATCTCTGGAGGCGTGGAGTTCAACTGGCCCCAACACCATCGCCCCTCGACTTTTATGCCGGTGGCGCATTTCATCGAGGAACACGCCGACGGCAGCCGTACGGTCTGGCTCAGCGAGCACGAGCCCATGAATCGCATGAAAGGGATGGTCGGCATCTGCCTTCACCCGGGCAAGGCCCTCGTTGAAGCGAAAGTCCGACTGTACAACCGCACCCCCTTTGTGCAGACGTTCTTGTGGTGGGTGAACGTGTCCGTCCACTTCCACGATCAATACCAGGTCGTCTTTCCCCCTGACGTGACCGGCGTGACGGATCACGCCAAGAGGGCCATGTCCCACTTCCCGATCGCCGGAGGTCGTTATTATGGGGTGGATCTCGAGGGCGTGGACATTAGCTGGCCCAAGAACCTGCCTACGCCTGCTTCCTACTTTGTGCTCGAGTCCGGATACGACTTTTTCGGGGGCTATGACCACAAGCGTGAAGCGGGCCTGGTGTATGTGGCCAACCATCACATCGCTCCTGGCAAGAAGATGTTTACCTGGGGATCCGCCGAGTATGGCCGCGCCTGGGAGCGCAACCTGACGGATGCCGACGGTCCCTACATCGAGCTGATGGCTGGCGTCTATACGGACAATCAGCCGGACTTCTCTTGGCTGCAACCTTACGAAACCAAGAGCTTCACTCAGTACTGGTATCCCATCCAAAAGATGGGCCCGCCGAAGAACGCCAACCGTCAAGTGGCAATCAACCTCGAAGCCCATGAACGGCGGGCCAAAATGGGTGTCTGCGCGAGCGAGATATTTCGGCGCGCCTCGGTCAGCCTCACTCACGGAGATTCGGTGCTATTCGAGCGGGAGGTGGATCTGGCCCCCGGTGCGCCGTTCGTCGAGGAGACCGAATTGCCCGACGGCGTGGCCGAGACCGATCTCTTCCTCCAGGTCCGAGCTCA
>Ga0209979_1002392_pt1 | contig 18049 bp, 16 predicted proteins | sample AnhtaG_FD_183114 | JGI IMG/M metagenome (GOLD analysis project Ga0209979, IMG submission 183114) | Deep subsurface microbial communities from Anholt, Denmark to uncover new lineages of life (NeLLi) - Anholt_01485 metaG (SPAdes) (version 2) | ecosystem: Environmental > Aquatic > Marine > Oceanic...
TCCCACCTCCGTATTTCATGATTGGGTCACGAAAATTCATTATTGCAGAAGATACATCACATTTTTCTTAATTTCTCTGGAGTTTCTATTCCTATGAGTCGCTACTTGAGATTTGCTCTGGATCGTGTGCAGGCTCCAAGACCCAAACAGATTGTCATCCTGCGCCATCAACACGATTGGGCCAACCGACAGCTGGTCGATGAATTTAAGTTCCAATTCCCCGATTGTAGCGTTAGGTTGACGGAAACGGTTGACGCAAACCATGGTGACCTGTTCGTTGTGCCCTACATGCACGATTTCTTCAACGAACTTCCCGGGGGGAAAAGGATGTATGCGTGTTTGAGGAAAGAGAATGATTCGTGGGTTATGCTCTATGGACTGGATTATAGAAGGATTATAGTGATGCCCGCTAGTGATTTGGTGGGCTACTACAAGCGCGGTAAGCGACTTCTACGGATGTTCAGGATTCTGCGTTTACTGCACATGGTAAGGGTGGTTCGGTGGTTGCGTCGTTTTTGGGAGTTACGCTGATGCGTATACTTTATGTATGTCATTTGGATCCCCCCACGGGTGACTTACCGTTGTTCCTAGCCGAACAGTGGGAGCAGATCGGCCATGAGGTAGAGCTGTTTCCCTATGATATCGAATTTGGTAACGACATTAACGCAAGATTCTGGGATACGATTAGTGGTATCGATCTCGATCTCCGTGCCTCTTATTTGGAAAGACGCATTGGCCAAGTTTGCCGGAGACTAAAGCCGGAGGTTCTATTATTTGGTAAAAATTTTCTGAGCCTTGCGGGGACGCTCCGACTCCGGTCGGAGTATGACCTTATCGTTGGGTTTTTATTAGGGTTCAACCACCTATTACAGGGGAATACCGCAGCCTTATTAAGCCAGGCGGACTTCGTCATCGTGCACGATTCGTATTTGGTCCCTGTGATTCGTGGGGTGCGATATGCCAAGAATCCGAATGTGTTTGTTTTACCGTGTATGGCGAACCCAGAGGAGCACCAGCCCTTGGACCTAAGCGAGGAGGATCGGGAACGGTACGGCTGTGACGTTGCGTTCATCGGATGGTTCGGGCCTAGTCGTGTCGAGGCTCTCCGGCGGTTGACGGATTACGACCTTCGGATTTGGGGGCTGCACTGGGAGAAAACCCCGGACCTGGCTCCCTTCGTAAGCGGCGAGCCCGTGTATGGGCTAAAGAAGACCAAGATCTACAATGCGGCAAAGATCGTGTTGAATATCGAGGACGAAGAAAAACAAATTAACGCGATTAGCAACAGGGTTCCCGAAGTACTCGCTTGTGGTAGTTTCGTCTTGACGGGTTGGCACAAGGATCTGGAGGTGACGCCTTTGGTTGAAGGAGAATCTATAGTTTGCTATCGCTCGTTGGATGAGCTGAAAGAAAAGGTAGAGTATTATCTGAATCATCCTGAAGAGCGGAAGGCCATTGTAGAAAAGGGTCGAGCGATTGTTCTCGAGTCAATGTTGTACCGCAAGGTAGCGGAGAAATTAGCGGGTGAAATTGAACAGGTTCTTTCTCAGAAACGTGGATAGCGAGACTCGGGATTTCACGAATGAACTACAGGGGATAGGTTACTGCGAGTGTGTGTTGTATTGGCTTATCACCTTATTTCAAAATCTTGGTGGGGATGAGAAGGAATGTAGCAGGAAGAGCCGGAAATGCGAATCGCTTTTATAACACCGGAGTTTGTTACGGAAGAATATTACAGTGGTGGTCTGGCAAATTATGTGAACCGCGTTACGCGAGCGCTGGCCTCAATGGGGCATGATGTTCACGTGATCACTCTTTCCTCTATCGATGAGGATGAGTTTGCAGAGAATGGTGTGTGTATACATCGGGTAAAAGTCAAATCGGTTTCGCTTTGGTACCAGCGGTTGACTCGAAGACGGCTGAACCGTACGGGAGACTGTTTAAAATTTAGTTATTTTGCTTATCGTAAACTCCAACAACTACACAGGGAGAAGCCTTTCGAACTGATCCAGTCGACACATTATAAAGCGTGTGGGCTTTTTGCTAAGTTGCTGTTGCGTGTACCGCATGTGACACGGGTTTCCGGTTACCGACCAGTGTGGAATAAATTGTCAGGTGCACGAGCAAGTTTAGATTCAAGAGTCATCGGGTTTTTAGAATTAATTCACTATCGTTTGGCTAAAAATATTTTCGCCCCCAGTGTAACCCTTAAGAATATGCTCGCAGAGAAGGCTAATATCAAAAATGTTCGGGTTATTCGAACTCCATTTTATCAAGAGATACGGCAGCTTGATGATTCCGTTTACAAGCAATATTTAGGTGGAAAAGATTATCTGCTGTTTTTTGGACGTTTGCAGATGCACAAAGGAGCGCATATTTTGGGGCAGGCGTTGGCCGAGGTGTTTTCAAAACTTCCGAGGATATATGCAGCATTTGTAGGTCTGGATGCTTCTTCTCCTTTGGGTCCATCTATGCGCCGATACATCACTCAAAAGTGTGATGGTTCCACTGAACGTGTAATTTTTATAGATGCTCTTCATCACGAGCGACTTTATCCTATTATCAAAGGCACTCGATTAGTTGTTTTGCCATCTTTAATAGACAATCTTCCAAATACTATGCTGGAGGCAATGGGTCTTGGTAAACCGGTTTTGGGAACTATCGGCTGCAGCTTTGATGAAATAATAGAGGATGGTAAAAATGGATTTTTGGTTAATCCCGGGAACCCTACTGAGCTGGCCCAAAAGATTGTTGAAGTGTGGAACAGAAAAGATTTAGATGAAATAGGAAGAAACGCAGCTCGTAAAATTGAAGAGCTGGCACCAGATAAAGTCGTTCCCCAGCTTATCGATTATTACCAAGAGGTAATTGATGCAAATAAAAGTAGGTAAGTTATTGGGGATATCTGTCTAAAAAAATAAGAATAACGTTGACAGAATCTACATACCTGAGTGGAACGAGAAGAAAGGACATTATAAAGACATTGGTGAAGGAAATGAACGTAGTTGGCAAAGTAAAGAGTCGAACAAAAAAAACAATCCGCAAAATCATTAACTTTTTCAAGTATGAAAAGATTGTTGATTTGAACCAAAGTCAATGGTGGAGCTATGATAAGCTAATAGACTTTCAGAATAGGCGTCTGGAAAACATTGTCGCATACGCATACGAAAACATTCCTGCCTACAGAAAGAAATTTGAGCGAGCCCGAGTGACTCCCGAGGACATCCGAAGTATCGAGGATTTATCTAAACTTCCAATTACTACCCGTGAAGAGATGCAAGACAATCAGGATTTCGTAAATAAAGATTTAGTCGCGAGAAAACTTTACACAGGAGGCTCAACAGGAGCGACGTTAAGGTATTTTGAGTCTTTTGAAAGTGGAGAAATACGTTGGGGAGTCCATCTCAGAGGATGGAGATGGAATGGTTATGAGCATGGTAAGCAAAAACTTGCTGTGGTTAGCTCTGCTCAGGGAGTTATTGAAGGAGAAAACACCTTGAACCTCCTTGGTGATCTGAGCGAGTTAAATATTAAGAAAAACCTAAGAAAAATTTTAGAGTTCAGGCCGCAGTATCTTCGAGGCTATGTAAGCTCTCTCTACATTCTGGCTAATTATTGCATTGACCATAATATCAAAATTGATTTTGTTGAGTCGATTAACCCAATCTCCGAAAATCTTTATGATTTTCAACGTGAATCTATTGAGCAAGCCTTTGGAGGAAAAGTTTTTGAAGAATACTGTTGTAATGATGGGGGTGCGTGTGCCTGGGAATGTGAAGCTCATGAAGGATTGCATTATGCAATGGAGCGGGCGGTTATCGAGGAAGTTAACGGTGAAGTAATTGTGACAGATTTGTGGAACAGGGCTATGCCTTTTATCCGTTATCGTAATGGCGACTCGGTTACTTTTTTGAAAAAAGAGTGCTCTTGTGGTCGCAAACTTCCTTTGATCAAAGTCAAGGGAAGAACAAATGACATATTGATCGGCCCAAAGGGCCCGATTAGTCCGACTTATGTCATGCATAACTGGTATGATGGTTCAAAATATGAGGAAAACAGAGAGTTTAGGACGGGAATAAGTCTAATGCAATTTATTCAAAAACCAAATTATGAGTTAATAATTAACATTGTCAAGAATCCTAATTGGACCCAAAACATGTACCGGGAGTTTGAAGCGGCCATGCGAAAAACATTTGTTGGCATGCAAATGTCGATCAATATTGTTGATTTTTTAGAAGCAACTGCTAAAGGAAAACGGCACTTCATTATTAATGAAGACAGAGAGTTACTAAAACAATGGGGATATCTGCGTTGAGGAAAGAGAAACCACGAGTAACTGTTCTAATGCCCGTTTACAACGGCGAGAAATATCTTCGCGAGGCGATTGACAGCATATTGAATCAAACCTTCAAGGATTTTGAATATCTGATTATTGATGATGGCTCTATGGACAACTCGGTTGACATTATCCGTTCGTACACCGACCCTCGCATCCGGCTTATTCAGAATGAAAAAAACATCGGCCTGACCCGCTCGTTAAACAAAGGTCTCAAACTGGCCAAAGGCGAATACATCGCCCGTATGGATGCTGATGATATATCCTTGCCGAGTCGTTTCGAAAGACAGACTGAGTTTCTTCAAAGCCATCCGGAGCACGTGGCTGTGGGATGTTGGATTCTGAAGATAGATCCAGACGGCGATCCAATTCAAATCGACCATCAAGCGGACTCACACGAGAACATAGAGAAGGTCTTTTTGCGAGGTCGTTCAGGATTGCCGCATCCTGCGGCAATGTTCAGAAGAGAGGCAGCAGGTGCGGTTGGAGATTACAGTAGAGAGTATGAATGTGCCCAGGATGTTGATTTGTTCCTGCGTCTCGGCGAGAGAGGCAGACTCGGCAACGTACAGGAAGTCCTCTTGAAATACCGGCAGCACTTGGATTCAGTCTGCTTAACCAAACATTCACTCCAGAAGAAGTGGGCCTATGAGGCAGTGAGAAACGCATATGTTCGTCGCGATATGGATCTGTCCGAGCTCGTGACCTTCTTTCCGAAGAGACGGACAGAGGTGCAGATGTATCGATATTGGAGCTATTTGGCGATTAAAGGGGGGTTTTTCTATACGGCTCGAAAACATGCCCGCTTTGCGGTATCAAAAGCACCATGGTCTCTGCGATCCTGGAGACGATTAATTATATCATTGATTGCTGCGCTTGTTTCAAAACGAGATAAGAAAAATACGTCAAAAAACGTCGGAAAATGAGCATAAATTGGCAAAAATTTCAATAAATTCGGAAAAATTCAGCTTTTTTAGCAAAAATGAGTAAAAATTAGCACTTTTTTCAAATTAACATTTTGTTAGTTTAGGAAAGATAGGGGCTTTTCGTCCACAATATGAACGGCGTTATTAAAGCAGAAAACTTAGGCAAAAAATACATAATTGGCCATCAAAGGCAGCCGCGTTACCAGACACTGCGTGATACTATGGCCCATACTGCCAGAGGTGTCTGGCAGCGCATGCGCCACCCGCTCTCGCCTAATCGGGAATCAATTGATTTGGAAGAGTTGTGGGCACTGAAGGACATCAATTTTGAAGTTCAACGGGGAGAGCGGGTCGGCATAATAGGCGCCAACGGAGCAGGCAAATCGACGCTTCTTAAAGTTCTCAGCCGGATTACCGAGCCGACCACCGGAAAAGTACGCATTAAAGGCCGTGTATCCAGTCTCCTGGAGGTGGGAACCGGCTTTCACCCGGAGCTTACCGGACGGGAAAACATTTTTCTCAACGGTGCCATCCTGGGTATGACCCGCCAGGAGGTCAAACGGAAATTCGATGAAATCGTTGCTTTTGCCGAATTGGAAAAATTCTTAGACACGCCGGTAAAACGTTATTCCAGCGGTATGTATGTCCGCCTGGCCTTTGCCGTGGCCGCCCACTTAGAGCCGGAGATATTGATTGTGGATGAGGTGCTGGCGGTGGGCGATGCGGCGTTTCAGAAAAAGTGTTTGGGCAAAATGGAGAATGTTGCAAAGGAAGGCCGGACGATATTGTTCGTGAGTCATAATATGTCGGCAATTGCCAACTTGTGTTCGCGCGGCATCTGGATTGATAAGGGAATCATTGCTCAGGAAGGGCTACCTGATCGAGTGATTCAAACCTATCTCAGTAAAGGGATTTCAGATCAATCTGCAATTCACTTTGGAATAGACGCGGCGAGAGTTGGTCAGATTACTTCTATATCATTAATAACTGCCGAGGGGAAGCCTGCGACAGTATTCGAGATTAGTAAGCCCATTTGCATTGAGATTGGCTATGAAGTGCGCGAGCGATTAGTAGATCATCGAATAGGCGTTGTCATTCGAACTATGGGCGGCATTACTGTTTTTGTGTCAAATAATTCTGATTTTTCCACAACAAGTATGAGCATTGATTGTGGAACTTATTTGGGTAGGCTGATGATTCCTGGGTGCCTTCTCAATACAGGTGTCTATACAGTGACGTGTTACTTGGGCGAACCAAACGTCCGACGCCTTGACACTCGGGAAAACGCGATCCATTTTGAGATTACGGGGAATCCGTATCACTCGAACGCAGCACGTCGAGGATTGCTGGTTTATCCCTTCAACTGGAGTCAAGAGATAGTAGATAGTCAGATATCCCAAATGCATCGAGATTGAGAAGGAAGGTTAGGTAGGATGCTAAGTCGTTTAAAGAAGAGGTTTTCTATGAAGCGATTGTTTGCCAAATTTAGTAGCCGATCTAAAGCTTGTTCGTGGCGCATATATCCAGATGATGTCTTTCTGGTTTCCTATCCGAGGTCTGGCAATACCTGGGTACGTTATCTCTTGGCGAATGTTAAAAATCCACATTGTGACTGGAACTATACTAATATTGATCAAATTATCCCAGATATGTATAGAGTTGGGAAAGAGATGGATAATTACCCAAAACCCCGGATAATCAAGAGCCATGAGGCGTATAGGAAAGACTACCGACGTGTTATATATATCTATCGGGACGGCCGGGATGTTGCTGTTTCCTACTTTCATTTCTATCAAACAATCCACTCATATACAGGGTCATTTGCAGACTTTCTTCACGAATTTATATCAGGTGCTGTGGAATTTGAATCTTGGCAGAATCACATCTCCTCGTGGATGTTTAGGAAGCATTCAGTCTCTTTTCTTGCAGTTAGGTACGAAGACCTTTGCTCCGGAACGTTTACTGTCTTAAAATCGATACTGCAATTCCTCGGGATAAATGCCAGCGATCATATTATTGACGCTGCTGTTCGAAAATGCACTTTTGAGTGGCGCCAAGAGGATGTCAAACGGTTTAATCCTACTTATGAAAAGGGCTATCGTGGTGGAGTTAAGGGAGGTCCTGGAAAATGGCACGGGGTCTTCTCTGACACAGACTTGGAATTATTTTGGGAAAAATTTGGAAAAACAATGAGCAAATTGGAGTATCTTAAGTCTCGCTAGTAACTTGGATTATGAATAGGGATAGTTTTACATATGCCTTAAAGGCTCAGCGTCTTCTGAACGATGCCTTGCAGTATTGGCTCTATGGTTCTCTTTCGAGCTTTTCTTTGAAGAACTCTTTGTGTCATCGTTACTATGTTAATGCGCAGCCTTTAACCAAGTGTGCTGTAGCGCTTCAAGAAAGTGGAACTTTGTCGATGGGGCTGAAACTCCAGTTGTTGCCACGTAAGGTATCAACTATCCAATATTCCGAGACACTTACGCTGTTTTACCGTCGGTGGGAACAGTATTTATCCCAGGTTAATAGTGTTCATGCAACCATGCCTAAGGCCCAAAATTACCAGAGTTGGTTAGCAGAAGGAAAGGCCAATAGTCGTTACAGACCAGTATATGTGCTTCGGCGTATTCTGAACCGACGAGGGCCAAAGTTTTTCAAGCGTGCCATTATCCACGGTAGTATTGCTACGTTAGATGACACTCCTGGCTTCAGTGATATGGATTTGGCCTTTGTGGTGCGAGCAACGGTGCTTAAAGATGCTAAGAAACTCTTGCAACTTCGTAAACTGGCGGCTGAGATCCTCACATTGACATATTCTTTTGACCCCTTTATGCATCACGGTCCTTATTACTTCTCCGAGATAGACTTGAAGTGGTATCCCGAAGCAATGTTTCCTTCGATACTCTTTGGTTATGGGGTTGATTTGCTGGACAACTCGGAGGAACTTGAAATCGGAGTGAGGCCATCAGATTATATTACAGATCAGCAATTACGTATGTTTGAAAGGTTTTTCGAAAGCTGGCCTAACAGTCCTTTTGTCCTGAAGGACAGTTACGATATCGAGTGGTTGTTGGGTAGTGCGATGCTTCTACCTGCTCTGTATTTGCAACGTAAAACAGGTGCCTTCTATTATAAACGAGATACATTCCCGCTGGCAGAGAAAGATTTCTCCACTGAGGAATGGGAACCAATTAAGATAGCGAGTACGTTAAGAGCCTCACTTGGTACGCGCCCAAAACCACCTCGACCACTTCTTTGGCTCGCTCTCTTCTTGAGATGGCCTGGTTTGTTGCAAAGGTGGGCACGCCGTCAACCACTAAGCATTCAACGTGCAGGGAAGGCTACGACGGCATTAGGGCAAGATTATCCACAGCGTGTCTTGCGTCTTTTGAGGACAATGAAGAGCAAAATTGAAAATACAGATACTTTTCAAAGAACGAGATAATCGTGATGTTGTCTAACAGTAACTCACAGATAAGTGAATATTTTAGCAATATTCTTAATGGCCCTTTTGTAGATTTACCTTTGCAAATCCCCAGGGGACGTTATGAAGCCGCAATTGATCTGATAGTCTCGCGATGGACCTCATTATCACAACGCCCAATATCCATCTACCAGATTGGGCAGGTCAGTGCTCCGGGATTTTCAGATATCGATTTCATTGTGGTCTTTCCAGATAACACGAGAATAGATTGGGCTCAATATCAGCCAGAGGTTTTCCCTGACTGGGTTCAACAGTTGATGACACATCCGCCATACTGTTGCAAAGAAAGCACTTGGTTCGACCTGCCCGGCTGGTATCCGACTTTTGACATGCGTCATTTATGGGGAGATCGCTTACCTAAGCCAGATATTCCTAACGAATTTGCATCGGGCTGTGCTCTTGGCATGCTGATCGATTACCTTATTGTCAAAGTTCCAAGAGATTTTCTATGGATCGCCTGGGAGCGCCCCCTTCGAGTGAGAATCTTAGCCAACATGCTCCATAGTCTCAAATATATTATTCTACTTTCCGAAAAAGCAGGGGTTACCTTACCTAAGGACATCAGGCAGATAGCTCCTAAGGTAGCCGATCTACGAGCATCATGGTTTAATTGGGAAGACTCTGAGCGATTAGAAATATTGACCAAGTTAACAGGCGAGGTCGGTAGTGCAACAGGAGAATTGATTCATAATGTAGATGCGCAGCTCACACAGATGATAGGTAAATCCAACAGTAGCTTGGAGAAAGAGGCCTATATTGTCGAGCACTGTAACATGTTTAATTTCATGAGTCCTTGGAGCTTCTCAAAGAGCATGAGGGTAGTTTTCGATCATTATCTGCACTCGGGGAAGATTACGTGGGTAAATCCAGCGAGTTTCCTCCAAATCCTCGCCACCTACGTTGATGAATGCGCTGAGTTTGACAAATACTTGGAGGCTAATGGTTGTAGAACAAAACTCCAGTGGAATGGAGGCCTATGGAATGACGGGCTACGCTTCCATTCGAGAGCTATGGCAGCATATGCAAAAAGTGCTAGAAGTCTCGGAGTGCCTTCTCAAAAGTATATTGCACTTGGATATTCCCCACAGCCTTCTCCTTGGGGGTTATTACGACGCCGCGCAATGCAGGTTTTAAGAGGTGAGGTTAGTGTGCGGCGTGTAATAGTGAGATTGGGGTTATTTCCCTTTCAACCCATCTTGAAATGGATAACTTCTTCTCGTGCAGCTGTGCTGTTAGGCGAGCCGTTATTTTGGTTACTGGGCCTACGCCGCAAAGGACGAGAAATCGATTTATCACGGGTTAAGCGTGTGCTAGTAGTACGGCTGGACGAGATTGGGGATGTGGTGATGACGACACCTCTTTTGCGAGAACTACGGCGGAATCTGCCGGATGCGTGGATTACACTCGTAGTGAAGCCTGCTGTTTATAACCTTGTGGAACTTTGCCCTTACGTAAACGAAGTGCTAACCTACGACATAACCTACGACAGGACAGCGTCAGGCCGCTTTGCAGAACAGAGACGGCATGGACGGGCACTAAGGCTCGGCTGGAAACATCTATGGCGGCGCCGGTTCGATTTAGCCATCCTGCCCAGGTGGGACGCCGATTATTATCATGGCTCATTTTTGACTTATTTTAGCGGCGCACCCTGGCGAGTAGGCTATTCGACAAATGTCAACGAATCCAAACAACGACTCAACAGTGGTCTCGACCGCCTGTTGAGCCACAAGCTTCAAGACAGCGACCCGAAGCACGAGGTGAAGCACAATTTGGATGTGATTCGCTTCTTAGGTGGGACCGTTCAAGAGGACCAATTAGAATTGTGGCTGGGAGAAGATGAAGAAACATTTGCCGAGAAGGTCTTAAACTCTAACGGAGTACATCCCAAAGATTTATTGTTCGCATTTGGTCCAGGTAAGCGCGACTTGAAGCGTAGGTGGCCGCTGTCAAGGTTCGTTGAACTTGGAGTTTGGTTAAAAAGGAAATATCAGGTTTATATCTTGATTGTGGGCGAAGAGGCAGAGGAATCATTGGGTCAGGAACTTCAGCGGCAACTTGGTGATATAGTGATCAATATGGTTGGACGGACAAATCTTCGCCAAGCAGTTTCGCTATTAAAACATTGCCATCTGTATATTGGTAATGATTACGGCCCGAAGCACATGGCGTTGGCAGTGGGTGTTCCGGTTATTGAGATTAACGCTCATCCACTAAGTGGCTCACCGTCACATCAAGACTCCCCTAACCGTTTCAGGCCTTGGGGTGCACCTAATCTTGTCCTTCAGCCGGAAAGGCCCCTTGCACCTTGTTCTGACGGATGCACTGCTAAAGAAGCCCATTGCATTCTTAACGTCAGCGTGGAGCTGGTGAAAGAGGCGGTAGAGAAAATCATGAAGCAGAAAGATATTCGATTACCGACGGGAGTACCAAATAAAGGATAAATGAAACTATGCGTTGTCCGACTTTAAGAGACTTGCCAGCTCCAGCAAAAGATAAAACTGGTTGGCCGTGGACTGAGGAAAGTGAACGGCTGCCGGATAAAATGCCGGATGGGAGGCCGTGGCCGAAGATAAGTATTGTTACGCCTTCTTATAATCAAGGTCAATTTATTGAAGATACTATTCGTTCAGTGTTTTGCAAGGCTATCCAAATCTTGAGTATATAATTATAGATGGCGCAAGCACGCATGAATCTTGGAGGATAAATCTCTGGCTAAGAAGGATTATATCGTCTCGGCTATAGTCTCTGCATACAACTGTGAGCGTTTTATCGCTGGCTGTCTTGAAGACCTTGAAAGACAGACTATTGCTGACAGGCTAGAAATAGTGGTAGTTAATAGCGGCTCACAGGAGAACGAAGAAACTATTATAAAAAAATTCCAAGAGAAATTCGATAACATTGTCTATATTAAAACGGAGAATCGGGAGACAATCTATAAGGCCTGGAATAGAGGAATAAAATCTGCGTCTGGCAAATATATTACCAACGCTAATGCAGATGACAGCCACAGAAGGGATGCCTTTGAGGTAATGGTGAATGAGTTGGAAAGAGATGGGAATATCGACCTCGTATACGCAGATGACATTATTACAGAGACTGAGAATGAGACTTTCGAGAAGCATACGCCCACAGGACATCTTAATTGGCCTGATTTCGACCGATATCAGCTCTTGTGTGGATGTTTCATTGGCCCCCACCCTATTTGGCGTAAAGGACTTCATGAAAGATTTGGCTATTTTGATGGAAGCTTTGCGGTAGCAGGGGATTATGAGTTTTGGCTAAGGATATCTGAAAAATGCAGGTTTAAACATATTAAGGAATATCTTGGATTATTTCTAAGAAATCCGAGTAGTGCCGAGAGGAGGGATTATGCCGTCACTTTTTCTGAAACAGAAAGGATCGTAAATAAATATCTGATAGGAGCATCGGATAATAAGAAGCTGTTGAAAGCACTTAAGGGAATACAGTCTAGAAGAGTTCGTTATCTTGGATATCTCTATTTCGAAAAGAGGTTTTTCCGTTTGGCCAGAAAAGCATTCCTTCGCAGTATCAGTTATAATTGGCGTAATCTCAGAAGTTACCAATGGCTAATTGCATGTTACCTTCCTCCTGAAATGGTTCAAATCTTAAGGAGAATCAAGAGATTAGCTAAAATTTCGGCGCTAAGGAATTAACAATGCCAAAAGTCAGTGTAATAATTCCGACCTATAATCGGGCCGAGTATGTAACTCAGGCCATAGACAGCGTTTTGGCTCAGACGTACACGGACTACGAGATAATCTTAGTAGATGATGGCTCGACAGACAAGACAAGAGAAGTCTTAGAACCGTATATGGACAAGATAACATACATATACCAGGAAAATACAGGCGTCAGTGCTGCTCGAAATAGAGGAATAAAAGCTGCAAAAGGAGACTGGATTGCATTTTTGGATTCTGACGACGAATGGCTGCCCGGAAAACTTGCGGTCCAGATTCGTGCTGTTGAGCGCCATCCCCAGCTTGTCGCACATATGGTCAATGTTAATCTTACCAATTACAATGATCCGTATCCAAATTCTTTTTCACATTGCAAGTTTCCATTTGAAGGGAACGAGGGGATAATTGATGACCCGTTTATACCACACTTTACGTATAGAACTATAGCGATGCCAGTGGCGATTATGTGCCTTAAAGAATGTGCCATTAAAGCCGGGTTATTTGATGAATCATTTGTATGTGGTGAGGATTATGATTTTGTGTGCCGTCTTGCTCTTCAGGGTAGCTGGGGCTACTGCTGGGATGAATTGGTCGTGGCGTATCGTCGATGTGAAAAGACGGTAAGTCTCTCAGCTTTAAAAAAAGACTATACCGTGACGTTGAGGAAACAAATAAAGACGCACAAAAAGCTTTTGGAGTACGAATTGACTGAGTTAGAAAGGAAAGTTGTTCTCTCTTATTTGGTCGGATGCCACAGGCGATTAGGGCTAGAATTTTTGCTACGGGGTCGGGGTGGCGAAGCTCGTAAGGCTTATGAAGAGGCTTGTAGTGTAAGGCCGGAATTAAAGTGCCGTATAGGAAGGCTTATTGCCAGTACTCCTGTTTGGTTTGGAAGCCGTGTAGCAAACAGTTGGGTGTGCATAAAGCGGGCAATTGCACGAGCAGAATAGACAGGTCCCAGTGGCCTTCGATGCCTTCGGAAGTTGGGTATCAAAGTCAGTCAATTGAAGTCTTGTGTACCGCATAACCTATAAATATGTTGCGCTGTGGTATTAGATTACGGGTTTCATTTTCTAAAGGGATTGTCGAGCATCGTATGAAATGATAGTACCTTATCGTGACCGATGTGATATCTGGCGACCATAATGAAAATAGCGTTCATAGTTGACACGTTTCCGACCATATCCCATACGTTTATCATAAACCAAATCACGGGTTTGCTCAACAAGGGACATTCGGTTGATATATATGCCCAGGAAAAAGGCGATAGTAGCATGCTACATGCTGATGTGGAAAAGTATAATCTTTTGAAAAGTACACACTATTTTATACGAATGCCCAAGAATTTGTTTTTGAGATTCCTTAAGGGAGTAAGTAGCTTAGTGTTCAATCTTCACAAGGCTCCTTTAGCATTATTAAAATCCCTTAATGTTTTCAAGTATGCCAAACAAGTGCTCTCCCTAAGAATGCTATATGCTGCACTGTCTTGGTTGGATAAACCTGAGTATGATATTGTCCACTGTCACTTTGGTATGACGGGTATTCGGGCAGCTCGGTTAAAAGAGCTTGGATTGATTCGATGTCCATTTGTAACTACTTTTCATGGAACAGATGCAAACGTTTTGCCGAAAATCTATGGTAATGATTACTATAAGACTCTTTTTGAGAGTGGCGATCTCTTTACGGTCAGCTCACGCTTTATGAAGGAGGAAATTCGCTCTCTCGGTGCACCTGATGAAAGAGTTGTAAGGCTGCCTGTTGGGGTGCACGTTGAAAGATTCTGTTTTCGAGAGAGAAAGTTTGCGTTCGGAGAGAAACTGCATATCTTAACCGTTGCGCGTTTGGTTCCATTTAAGGGGCTTGAGTACTCGATAAGAGCAGTAGCGGAAGTTGCGAAAAAGTATCAAGATTTAAGGTATCTAATAATCGGGTCGGGACCATTGGAAAAGGAGTTGGAAAATCTTGCCTTAAGTCTTGGTGTTTCCAAGAATGTGGAGTTTTTAGGTTCGCTTTCCGCAGAGGAGATTATGAAGTATGTGGCCCAGGCTCATATTTTTCTTTTGGCTGGAATCGTTGCAGCGGATGGTTCGTGTGAAGCACAAGGGGTTGTGCTTCTCGAAGCCCAAGCAGCCGGTATACCTGTAGTTTCAACTAAAGTTGGAGGAATTCCCGAAAGTGTCTTGGACGGAAGATCCGGGTTTTTGGTGCCGCAAAGAGACGTAGATGCTCTTGCGGAAAAACTGTGCTATCTAATTGAGCATCCGGAACTTTGGGCCCAGATGGGCAGGGCCGGATGTGCACATGTTAAAGCCAATTATGACATTAACAAACTAAACGACCAGCTGGTCGAACTATATAAGCAAATATTGCCCGGCAGAAACTTACACATGTCAAAAGTGAGGAGCAAAATCCCTGCAGTTGAATAGAATATGTTCTATAATGCTGAAGCGTTCATTAAATCTAATTTCTGCAGTTGCTAATTACATTCGCTGGTGTTGGCGATTTTATTCTTTCGGCTGGCGGTCTCGGTTAAGCAGTTGTGATATGCTGACAAATCCACGGGTAATCAGCATTGGAAAAAAGGTTCTTATCCGCAAGGGGGCACGTCTTGAAGCTGTCGGCGAGCCGTACGGTGGAAGACCAAAGATAACAATCGGTGACGGCACAGCAATACAATTTTACTTTCACTGCGGTGCGGCAGAATCAGTCACTATTGGCAAGAATGTGTTAATCTCTGGTAGAGTATTTGTTACTGATCATGACCATGTATTTAATGACCACGTTTTGCCTGCAAGAAAGTGTCATGAGCTAAGAACAGCCCCTGTTGTTATTGAAGATGGAGTGTGGTTGGGTGAAGGATGCGTAATTCTTAAAGGAGTTACAGTTGGAGAACGCGCCGTGGTTGGCGCAAATGCAGTGGTTACCAAAGATGTTCCCCCGTTTACAGTTGTAGGTGGCATTCCTGCTCGAGTAATACGTGACATTGACGAGTGTTCATTAAGAGAAGTGCATTGATGAATACGAAATCATTGGTATCAATACTTATACCCGTTTATAACGCAGGTGAGTACTTGCGGCCTTCGGTCCAGAGCATACTATCTCAGACCTACTCTAACCTCGAGATACTGATTATAGATGATGGCAGCACGGACGGCTGCATGGACACGATCTCCAACCTCGAGGACTCTCGCATTCGTATCGTTAGTCAGAAGAACAGCGGAAAGGCCGTGGCTCTTAACCGTGGGTTAGAGGAATTGTCCGGCAAATTCTATGCAATTCAGGATTCCGACGATATCAGTTACCCACGTCGCATTGAGCGTCAAGTCGAGTGCATGCTGGGAAATCCTGAGCTGGCTGCTGTATTCACCGGTTTCAACATGATTTTGCGTGGGCAGTGTGTGGCGCCTTGGCTTGCCTCCAAAAGTGTCGAAGAGTGCCGCCGCGGCATTGAAGAGATGCGCATACCGACCAACGATGCTATGGGAATGTTCAGAGTATCAATGGTGCGTAACACCCGCTATGAACCGACTTTGAGGATCGGGCAGGGTGTTGATTACATCCTTCGTGTAGGGGAGCGTTATCCCATGATGGTACTTGGTGGTTGCTTCTATTCTCATCGCGTGCACCTCGACTCTACAATCAGGCGGGATCCGGTCCGAACAAAACAGATGATCCGAAAGGTATTGATGCGCGCCTGTGAGCGGCGGGGGCTTAATCCCGCCGAATGTCTTCCTGCCAATTCACCAGCGTCAGCAGCTAAATATCGATATATGGAACAGGAAATCGGCATCGTTCCACATTTTATGGAAAGTGTGCTCGACTTACGCCGTGCCGACAGAAACACAGAAGCGCTGAAAACCGCCTTTGTTTGTCTGCGACTGCACCCGTGTGACCCCTATTACTATAAACCACTGGCTTACTTTCTTGCGCCACTGGCGCTCATTAAGTATTATCGCTCCATAAAGGCCAAGACCAGATGATTAACGAAGCAACAGTCTTAATTACCGTCTTTCTCGGGATTCTGACTTTCGTTGTTCCTAAGAAGTATTTTCTGCTGCCATTTATTTTGGCTGCCTGTTTTGTCCCAGCAGATCAGAGAGTGATTATCTTTGATTTAGATTTTACGCCCCTGCGGATGCTCGTTCTGGTAGGATTTTTCCGCACTATTTTGTGGGGAGAACGGTTGACATTCAAATGGAACCGTTTTGATAAGTTAGTTTTGGCATGGGCGATTTGTGGAGCGGTCATATACCTAATACAGTGGGCAGATATGCGGGCATTGACTTACAAGTGTGGGGTGTTATTTGATGTCATAGGTTTGTACTGGCTTTTTCGAATAAATATAAGTTCCTGGGTTGACATAAAGTACGCAACCAAAGTTTTCGCTGTTTGCTCTCTGGTTTTGGCAGTTTTAGTAGGATTGGAGTGGGCGACGGGGCGAAATCCTTTTGTAGTTCTTGGCAGGGTAGAGACTGTAGTACGTGAAGGGCGATATCGATGTCAGGCATCATTCCCGCATGCCATCATATTGGGGCTGTTTTGGGCCACATTGGTTCCATTGTTTATAGGTTTTGCACGACAGGACAAATCTAAATTGTTGTTTTGGTCGGCAGTGGCAGCGAGTGCTTTTATTGCTGGGGCTACAGCATCGAGCACGCCAATTTTAACTTTGCTGATAGTGCTGATTATTTTATGCGGGTACAGTTGGCGACAATATACGGCTTGTGCCGGGTGGGGTCTTTTTGCCTCGCTGGTTGCCCTTCATATTGTTATGCAAGCGCCCGTTTGGCACTTGATTTCCAGGATAGGCGTTGTAGGAGGTTCGACAGGCTGGCACCGTTTTATTCTTATTGACCGGGCAATTAGCCACTTTGGCGAGTGGGCATTTTTGGGCTGTCGCAGCACGGCACACTGGGGCCGGGGGCTGAGAGATGTTACTAACCACTATATTAGGGAAGGAGTAAATGGAGGATTTGTAACTCTTGCGTTGTTATTAGTAATGTTATACATGGCCTTGCGAATCCTTTTACGTTTGTCTCTCCCAAACCAGGAACATAAACAGCAGTTCTTAGCCTGGTGTCTCTTCGCAGCAGTTTTAGGGCATTGCGTGGCTTTTTTCGGGGTATCCTACTTCGGCCAAATAACGATGTTGTGGTATATGACACTTGCGATGGTTAGCTTTCTTAGAGAAGAAAGGCAGTGGCACGCAAATGGTCATCGTCACAAAAGTAGTCGATGGGTAAAGATACGACACAAAGATGTTTGATGTTTCTATTATTATTGTAAGTTGGAATGCAAAGCGGCATCTTCTCAACTGCCTGAACTCTTTAGAAAATACTGCAAAGGGGTATTCACGAGAGATTTTCATCGTGGATAATGCGTCTTCTGATGGTAGTCCAGATGCAGTAGCAAGACAATTTCCGCAAGTTAGATTGATTAAGAATAAAGAGAATCTGGGTTTTGCTCGGGCCAATAATATCGGGATTCATCAAAGCTCTGGCCGTTATATTTGTCTTGTTAACTCCGATGTGATTGTTTTGAACGGCTGTATTGAGAATTTAATTAGCTTCATGGATAACCACCCCGCTGCAGGTATGGTTGGGCC
>Ga0209979_1002393_pt1 | contig 18046 bp, 7 predicted proteins | sample AnhtaG_FD_183114 | JGI IMG/M metagenome (GOLD analysis project Ga0209979, IMG submission 183114) | Deep subsurface microbial communities from Anholt, Denmark to uncover new lineages of life (NeLLi) - Anholt_01485 metaG (SPAdes) (version 2) | ecosystem: Environmental > Aquatic > Marine > Oceanic >...
TGGACAAAGCAGCAGAGAAGGGCTGTATTGATGTGAACTTGGCGGGAGAAATCCGGACGGTCACATTGGATGATGACCCGGCCCAGGATGCTATTGAACAGCAGCGAGCTCGGGTGGATAAACTCAAGGAGCAATGCAAAAAGAGCGACTGCGCAGATTGCAAGCAGTTAATGGGCATTGCTGATTATCTTGTGCGCAAATCCGTTTGGGGTCTTGGAGGTGATGGATGGGCTTATGACATAGGATATGGCGGACTGGACCACGTTCTGGCCAGCGGAGCCAATGTTAATCTGCTTGTTTTGGATACTGAGGTATATTCGAATACCGGCGGGCAGATGTCCAAATCTACACCAAGGGCGGCGGTCGCCAAATTTGCCGCTGCGGGAAAGCCTACGCCCAAGAAAGACCTCGGACTTCTGGCTATGACCTATGGAAACATTTATGTTGCCAAGGTGGCATTGGGTGCAAATACCAATCAGACGGTAAAGGCCTTTGTTGAGGCTGAAGCCTATCCGGGGCCTTCACTTATAATTGCGTATTCCCACTGTATCGCCCACGGCATCAATATGACCACGGGCTACCAGGAGCAGAAAAAGGCCGTTGCCTGTGGTCATTGGCCGTTATATAGATTCGACCCACAGCTTAAAGGGCAGGGCAAAAATCCGCTGCAGCTCGATTCGAAGGCTCCTACGATTGACTTTGAAGAGTATGCTTACGGCGAAAATCGTTATCGAACATTAAAACAATCCAAGCCGGAAGTGGCAGCGGCGTTAATCAAACTTGCCGGCAATGATGCAGTCCAAAGGTATGCTCTGATGGAGCAGCTTGCAAATTTGACGTGTGATGTGAAAAGTAAGGCGTAAAATCTAAATACAAGATATAGGTGAGTCGTGAGTAGTGAGTGGTGAGTAGTGAGTAGCCAATTAACCAATTAACCACTCACTAATTCGAATTAAGGAGTTGGAGTACAGAAATGAATAAGAAAAGTTTTATGTTGGTTCTTGTGGCCGCTTTCATCTTCACAGGGTGTCAGCGGACATACAAGGAAGATGTAGTAGAGGTGTTAGCCTCTGGGCCGGACCTTGAAACAATTTCTGTTCCGTCTGATTATGCGGTTCGAGCGATTGAAGCAGCCGGCGGATGGGACGCCTGGGCGGGAACGAAAGAGCTGCAGCTTGATTGTGTAGTTACCTTTTATCAGCCGGATGGCAGTTTCTACCTGACAGAGCAGCATCACGTGGTTTATCCCTGGTCGAATTCTATCCGGATTTCAGCCCGGGAGCCAAAGGGCAGGTTTGTCTGGCAGTTGTCGAAAGGAAAGTTCGACGTATTACAGGACGACGGGCAAAGTGATGCCTTGCCGGTTGTAATAGGCAGCAGCCATTTTGCAGAAATGATATTGAGTGTCATAACAATACCGGCATGTTTTTTAGATGAATCGGTTGAGTTTACTAAAGAGACCACTGGGCTTAAAATCCAGGGACAATGGTATTACCCGATTACCAGACGAAGCAAGCCGGTTCTCGGAGCCGAACCAGAACCCGCTCGTCCTTTGTCTAAAGCGGTTTTCTATCAGGACAGGGACAGCTTTTTGGTCGATATGCTTTTGTTTGCTGATGTTGACTCTTCTGTCATTGCGAGCGAGGCGCAGCCGAGCGCGGCAATCCCAGCTTCATTTGCGGTTCGCGGCTATGACTATACCGAAGTTGAAAAAGAGGGCGTTCGCGTTCCTGTTAGGATAGAGATATTTAGAACCGATACCCGCGGCAGTTTGCACAAGCGGCTTGTTAAAATAGATTATCACACTTTAGAACGCACAAAGTAGTACTCTGCCCCTTGTAATCTGAAGGTTTGTCATTCGGCACCAATTCTGCTTTGCTCAGGGCAGGCTTTGATGAGGAATCCAGAATTATCGATGGCTCTGGATTCCTGCTTCCGCAGGAATGACATTCATCAATTGAGTATAGATAGGGCACTGACTTTCTTACCTTTACTTTGCCCTTTGTTATCTGCGCAGACCAGCCTCGCGACGTCGTTTTCTTTGCTCTTCTGTTTCGCTACGGCCGCATTTGGGGCATCTGTCTGCAAAATCATTAGGAACAGTACCCCTGAGAAAGATTAGCCCACACTTTTCGCATTTTTCAGCTCTGTAGATACTTTCCTTGCCGCACTTTTTGCAAACCAGTGCCGGTGCGGATGGGGACATAGGGTCGGCGTGTTCCTCTATATATTTGAAGTAAGCCCTTTTGCCCATCTGATAGGCAGCTTTGCAGTCCGGATTCTGGCACTTGACCCAGATAGTCTCCTCGGGCGAAATGCTCTCGATGCCGCGGCTTTGGGAACCCTTGAATTTAATCTCCGGCATCTCTCTGCCAAGTTGTTTATAAGTTGCTCGGAGTCGTTTTAAAAATTCCTCTGGTCTCATCGATTCAGAGTGACCATCCAAAAACGCAACACAAATCCTGTCACTGCAAAAAGCGGGGTTTTCATAGGCAATAATAATCTTCCACGGTTCCTGTATCGTCCTGTTCAGGCCGGCGACGTATATGTAGCTGGGTCCGTCAAAACGCTTGGGCTTAAGCGGTGATTCAAGGATTTTGGGGTTGCGATGGTAAGGATATAATTTCTGTAAATCGGGGGCAAACTTGCCGTCGTGTTCATCTGCGTATAGAAGGCAGGCCAGTGCTATCTGTTTTAAGTTGTTAAGAGAGAGGGCTCGCTTGTCTTGCTCAGGGGCTTTAGCCATAGCCTCCTTCTGCTGTTGCTGCTGCATCATTTGAAAGGCTGCCACAATCTCGGTCAGATGCTCTTTTGGCAGAGCAATATCTACAACCATTTTGCCATTGCCGGCCTTACCTGCAAATACGATATTGCTCTTGGTTGGAATATCCATTTGTAGCATTGGCATCGGCATAGGCATGATTGCTCCAACTATCTTGAACCAGCGCAGAAAATTATATGTCGCCACAAAGTCAGCTTTGTTTGCTTCCGGCAGTAACGTCAAAGCTTTCCTCATTTCATCGCTCATTTGCTTTGGGCCGTCGGCTTTGACCTGGTCAATCAGTTTGTGTATCTCTAAGTCCGCTTCTTTCGAGGCAGCACAAACCCACAGCCCGTTAGCTATTCCCCATCGGTAATCAATACCGTCACCAAACATGGCACCAAACATAGCATTCATCATCTGCCCTTGCGGCGAATTAGGGTCGGTTGACTTCATTACGAGCTTGGCCGAATCTATTGAAACGCCTTTGTAGCGCTCAATGCCCCGCTTTATTGCGAAGCTCATTTCCAGACCAAAACTCTTATAAAAATCCATAATACCGCTGGTGTTCATCATCTCTATAGATTCTTTGATGACCTTGTCAAACTTATCTGCATCCTTAACTTCAATAACATATTTAATCGCGAAGGGCGGCTTGTTTTTGGCATCAATCGAAAATGAAAACGCTGCCAGCCCTCCAAGTGAGTCAACCATATCTGCAGCCAGAATTTTCAGTTTTGCTGTATCCTCGGCGGTAATGCTCTCACCGGCAATGACCGCAAGCAAATCGAAGCGCTTCTCGTTAAATTTCTTCAAGAAAGGTGTATTTGCTTTGAATCCGACATTCATTATCGCCCCATCTTCCAGATACCCCAAGAGCTTATTCTCCTGTGCCGCTGAGGCATCTGCGACGAACATATTTGCCATATCCGTCCCGGGCACCGCCGAAACGCTCACCTTCAGATTACACGCACTCGGTTTCGGCCTGATGGCCAGGCTCACGGAACTGGTCTCCTTCATCAGCGTCTCAAAAATGCTGACATACATATTTATCATATTCTCTGCAAGCGTCTGTATGTTTCTCGGCGGTGCCCCTGGGCGGTTAGGCTCGATGCTTTTCATCTGTGTTTTTACCTCTTCAATTTTGTCAAACACCAAAGGCCCGAAAGTCCTGGAGGCCTGTTGAACATTACCGTACGCCCAGATTGGTTCGGTCATAGCCAGTTTTGCCTCAGCAGCATCGAGGACACTCGCAAGTCCCGCTGCTTTGGAGGCTGAAATCGATTTTGCCATCACGACCAGCTTGTCGTAGTCATTCGCCCGACTTATAAGTGCATAGTTGCCAACCTGTGTAACCAGCATTATGGGTGTCCCGTTGCTTGTGATTTTAGAAACGCCTTTCTCGTCCGGTGGACTCAAATTAGGATTGCCATCAATAAATTGTTTGTAATCCGTAGTGGGCACAAGTGCACCGATAAAAATATCTGACGGCTTAGGCCCTGGCGGTTTTCCGGCTGATGTTACCCCAAATACGGCAAAACTACCATTCATATTAACGCCGTTTAACTGCGGACTGCCTAACACCTTGGCGAATTGCGACCGAGCCAGTATCGAGATTCCCATAGGCATAGGCGAGACGCCGGCTAAGAACTGGTCGATTTGACTTAAAGTATATTCAAAATGATTCACCCGTATGCAAAAAAGACTCTTGGCCAGTATCATCTTCAGAAGTTGGTCACCTGCGGGATTTGCCGAACTTTCCGCCTGCAGTCCTGTGGCAAGGACAAACAAAACCAATAACCCCCCCACAGTGGCATTTCTCAAACGTTTTGAATTAAACATTTTTACACCTCCATAAATTAACGCCGTAAAATTCGTTTCTTAAAAATCTTAGACTGTCTCTTACAATATATATATAACGCTTATTCTACCGGAAAGTTACAAAAAAAAACTAAACAAAAAATGAAAACTGCGGATTACGAGGGTGTGGCCAGATTTTCTGGCAGGCGATTTCTTCGTTGTCAATACTCATTCACAAGGTGTAATAACGCCACTTTTGTCATTGCGAGGCCACAGAATGTAGCCGTGGCAATCTCCGGCTTACAAACGATTGAGATTGCTTCCCCTTCGGCTGCGCTCAGGGCTAAAGGCTTTTTTCGCTCGCAATGACATAGAGTGCAGGATACTTTCCTGACGATAAGCACAAACCTGAAAAGCTCATCCCGCACCAATTAGGTGCGTCATCCGGCGCCGCATCGACGGACGTGAGCCAAAGCTCAATTGGTGCGGGACACAATTTTTATCGGTGTTCACAAAAATTTTCTATCGGAACGGCCTTTTTGGCTATATTGGTATTGCAGGAATTATCGGCCCCGAATAAGGAGGCGGCTCTGAACAAACGCTGTATTACCAGGTTATAAATGAATTATTAGCGATTTTTTGTAAGCGAGCAGCATGCCGGTGCTTATGTCACAGAATTATTTGGTTTCATAAGTGCTTTATGAAGTTATAGTTGTGATAATCAGGAGACCAAAGTCTCCTCCTGGAGTTTTTGTTTTTGGGCATATATCAATACCGCCTTTTGGTTTCTTTATCCGACCTTGGCGGATTGCATTTGTAGCAGTTAAAAAAAGTTAAGCGAGCAAGGCATTAAACCGATAAATTTCATCGAGCTAATATCTGTATTTGGCGGTTTCAGGGGTTTAGGACAGAGAAAAGCTCGGTGTTTTTTGGAAGTTTATTGCTATGGACGGGATACAAACTGGACGTGAAGGCGAGCTCGTTTCTCGATCCTCGTTGTTGTGGCACGGGCTTGAAGCCCGTGAAAACACGGCCAAGATGGCCGTGCCACGTCGAGCATCGAGCATCCGGCATCGAGCATCGAGCTTTTTCGCTGCTTCCATTCTACTTTTGTTGTCTCTTTCATCCGGTTGCGGCAGTAAGTTTTTTGACCCGACACAGGTAGGTAGGTTTCGTGCTGTTCCTGCCGTCAATGTAATATTGGACTCGTTGGGGGTGGCCGAGGAGGCACCTGTGGCCTGGGAACAAGCCCAGGAGCCGCTGCCCATAGATATTATGGCGGTGGAGTCTGATTATGTATTCAGGGCAGGTGATATAATCAGTATAGCTATCTTCGAGCTTCTTCAGGAGGGTATTCAATTTGTAAATAATTATATTGTCACCGAAACCGGCAGGATATCCATACCGGAGGTTGGTGTAATTGAAGTAGCGGGATTGACTGAAACGCAGCTTGAAGAAAAGATAAAACAAATCCTTTCACCGGGCATATTGAAGAACCCGTCTGTTATCGTAACTTTGGCCGGCTCCCAGCAGCGCATGTTTTCAATATTAGGTGATGGTGTGCCCCTTCCGGGAAGGTACCCTATTCCAAGATATGATTTCAGGCTGACCGATGCGCTTGCCACGGCGGGAAGTCCAAGACAATTTAACGTAAGCTATATTTATGTTTCACGTTTTGTTGGGGACAATAAGGAAACAGGATATGAGCCTTTTAAGCCTGGATTGGAAGGATTTGAACTGAAGGTTATTGAGCCTGAGACTGCCAGGACGTCGCACAAGATACAGTCCCGGCGCGCCGGGGTTCCACCTCGTGCAGAATATCAATGGCCTGAAAGTAAAGTGGTTATATCTTCGTCTGAGATGGCAACGGATTGGGAATCGGCTGGGATGCCGAAAGCCTTTGAATGGCCGAGCAATCGCACAAGGAGCCGAATGGATACCCAGGCTGGACGGAAATCATCCACCAGGTTGACTGCTCCAGAGAGGATGGATGAGCCAGTAAGTACCAAAGACATATTGAATACATTAGAGGAGCGTCGTGAACAAAGGTGGTTAAATGGGCAAGTGAATGTCGAAAACGCAATGGAGTCGTTTCGTGAGCTGGCTCGTTCCGAAAAGAGGATAAATGAGCGAATAAATCTACAGGACGCACAGGCGTTATTCCCTGCACCGGCTGCAACAGGGAGGATGGATGAGCCGGTAAGTGTTGAAGACATATTGAAAACATTGGACGAGCGTTCTCGCAAACAACAAAAATGGTTAAATGGGCGAGCAGGTGGTGAAAACGCACGGGAGTCGTTTCGGGAGCCGGCTCGTTCCGAAAAGAGGATAGATGAGTGGGTAAATCGCAGGAGCCCGCCGGCATCATCATCCACACAGAATGTTCCGAAACAAATGAATGAGCAGTCGGATTTGAAGGAACAAGGTGGTGTTAAATGGGTAAGTCAGAAAGACAACAAGTGGATTCCTGTTTCTGTTCCCAATGATTCACCGAAGCCGACGAAAGATAAAGAAGAAGCCGGGCATATTGAATGGATTTTCCGGAACGGCAAATGGGTTCCTGTTCAAGTCGGTTCGCCAAAGCTGCCGGAGCCGATAGAGCCTGTAAGGCCGGTTATTAAATTTGAACCTGGAGAAAAACCGATTGGTCCGTTTGAAGAGCCGTCTCCGCCGGTTTTGGAACGTAAGCCCGGTGCTGGGTCGCGCCTCATAAGGATTCCAGCCGACAAGTTACTTGCTGGTGATCTACGATATAATATCGTGATAAAGCCCGGTGATAGTATTCATGTGCCTGTTGATATTGTTGGTGAATTCTGCATAATGGGTAATGTCAATCGTACCGGCTTCATTCCTATTACGGGCCGACTGATGACTTTGAAGATGGCTATAGCTGCTGCGGGCGGTTTGGGACCTTTGGCCTGGCCGAAACGCGTTGAGGTGGTAAGAAGGATCGGCAGGAAGGAAGAAGAAACAGTAATGGTGGATTTGGATAAGATAGCAAGCGGTGAGCAGCCGGACTTCTTTATAAAGCCGAATGATTTAATCAATGTCGGCACACACCCAACCTCCAGATGGCGCGCGATTCTGCGAAATGCTTTCAGGGCCACTTACGGGTTTGGTTTTGTTTATGACCGTAATTTTTCAGATAGAGATTTCGGCACTCGCAGGCCTGTCCCCAGTTGGTTCTTCTAATTGAAGTTTTGCAAAATTGAGGTTAGGCATATATTATTTAAGCGGTAGGGTGGGCATTGCCCACCTGTTCTTTGGTGGTGTGCAGCGGTGTGCAGCGGTAGGGTGGGCATTGCCCACCTGTTCTTTGGTGGTGTGCAGTGCACATCCTACAGATCTCTTCTAATAGAGGCGTAAAGCGCAATACGAAACAGAAAATCAGCTTTTTCGATTTTCTTAAATAATTAGCGGTAGGGTGGGCACTGCCCACCTGTTCTTTGGTGGTGTGCAGTGGTGTGCAGCGGTAGCGGTAGGGTGGGCATTGCCCACCTGTTCTTTGGTGGTGTGCAGCGGTGTGCAGCGGTAGGGTGGGCATTGCCCACCTGTTCTTTGGTGGTGTGCAGTGCACATCCTACAGATCTCTTCTAATAGAGGCGTAAAGCGCAATACGAAACAGAAAATCAGCTTTTTCGATTTTCTTAAATAATTAGCGGTAGGGTGGGCACCGCCCACCTGTTCTTTGGTGGTGTGCAGTGGTGTGCAGCGGTAGGGTGGGCACCGCCCACCTGTTCTTTGGTGGTGTGCAGTGCATACCCTACAAATCTCTTCTAATAGAGGCGTAAAGCGTAATACGAAACAGATGATGGATGACGGAGGGCGGAAGACGGAAGACAGATGGCGGATGGCAAAGGACGCAATACGCAATACGAAATACGCAATACGAAACAGCAGTGGCGCCAACTCGGGCTGCATAACTACATTAAGATGCTGATAATAGGAGTGCTGTTCTGCTATCTTTTTCGCAATGAGATTGAGACAATCGTCCACGGATGGCTCACTGATAGTAGCTGGTCGCACGGTTTTCTAATCCCGATTTTCAGTTTATACTTCATCCACCAGCACAAGACAGAGATTCTTCGCTCCGCTCAGAATGACGAGTTGAAGGCAAATTATCTTGGCCTGGTTTTTCTGATTTGCGGGATTGTGTTTTATCCTTTTAACATCGTCCAGCTCCGGTACGGATACCTAAAGCCCATTGGCATGATAGCGACGCTTGGGGCGATTGTATTGTTTTTGGGTGGGTGGCGTTTGGTTAAATATATATGGCTGCCGATAGCTTTTTTGATTTTTGCTGTGCCGTTGCCGCGCAGATACTATGTTAGTCTGACTATGCCGATGCGGCATCTTGCTGCTGCTGTAGCAACTGCATTGCTTAATTTAGTCAGCGGAATGGAAGCTACTGTAAGCGGCGTCGTGATAGACGTGATTTATAAAGGTCAACGGCTGGAGCCTTCGCTTAATGTGGCCGAGGCCTGTAGTGGAATGCGCCTGCTGATGGCCTTCCTGGCTTTGGGTGTTGCTATGGCCTATTTGCACCACAGGCCTCTATGGCAGCGATTTGTTCTTTTAGCCAGCACGATACCCATAGCGATATTCTGCAATATCGTGCGGGTTACAGTTACCGGTTTTATTTATGTTTTGGTACATCCTAAATACACTCAGGGCATCTATCATGACACGCTTGGATTAGCGATGCTGCCGTTAGCATTTGGCTTATATGGTTTTCTTGCGTGGTTTATGTCGAGTTTGTTTATTGAAGAGGCCGATGTAGTTACCAAAAGGACAGACGACAGATGACAGACGACAGAGGAAAGACGACAGAGGACAGAGGACAGACGACAGACTCTGACTTCCGACCTCTGACTTCTGACTTCTGGGCATTACGAGTTTATTTTCAGCCGGCCTTTTTGATATGCGCAGCGGTGCTTTTGACAGCCGGGGCCGGCATGTCGATAGCTATAAAAAGTGCCGGAGTGTATCTAAAGAAGGAACCGTTGCCGTTGAAAAAATCTTTGAAACTTTTGGATGAAAATGGTTTGGCTTCCTACAAAGTGGATCCAAATGACAAATTCAAAATCGAGAACGAGGAAATAATCAAAGCGTTAGGAACCGAAGATTATATTCAATGGATTCTGGAAGATACCGATGCGGCAGCTAATAGTGCGGTCAAAAAGTGCATGTTGTTTATAACTTATTACCGGCTTCCTGACAGGGTGCCGCATGTGCCGGAAGAATGCTATGCGGGCGGAGGCTTTCAAAGATTGGCATCCGATAGTGTAACATTGGAAGTAAACAACAATGCTGGGTTTGAGAGAAAAGTGCGAGGAAAACATCTTGTCTTTGGTAGTACAAAAGCCAATCTCTGGCAGAGGGGTGGAAAATTCCCGGTTTTGTACTTATTTAAGGTCAATGGAGATTATGCGGCTTCCAGAGAAGAAGCCCGAATAGCTTTGAATAAGAACCTTTTCCGCAAATCTTCGTATTTTTGCAAAGTTGAGCTGATTTTTAACCAGACGTTGATTCCACCAAACAAAGAGCAGGCAGTTAAAGCGGGCGAAAAGCTCCTGGCCGTGATTTTGCCCATTTTAGAAACAGAGCACTGGCCCGACTGGGAAAAGTAAACCGTGATATGGGAAAACAAAAAAGTGAGTAGTGAGTAGTGAGTTGACTGCTCACCAATTAGCCAATTAACCACTCACCAATTAACCACTCACCAATATAAGAGGTTAATTTATGGCAAACAGGAGGTTAAATAAAAAGGTTGTACTAATAGGCTCGGCGTTTTTTACAGTTTTTGTTATTGTTGTCATTTTAGCAATTCTGTATTTGGGCCGAGACCCGGCAGAATTTATCAAAGACGCCGAGGCCGCTCTAAAAGCAGCACGTCAGGCGACGGATGAACAAATAAAACAACAAAACTATGACAGGGCCCAAAGCAGTTTTCGCAGTGCATATGCGGGGGCAAAGACCGACCCACTCAGAGAAGAGGTACTTTTCAAAATGGTGGACATGTACCTCGAAATTAAGGAATGGCCCTTTGTATTAGGATGCTGGGACGAAATAATAAGGATAAATCCCAACAATATGAAAGCACGATACGGGCGGTTAACGTACTTGTACATACTGGCTGACAGCGGTGCCGCCGGAGCCTGGCAAGAGGTGCACAGGCAGGCATCAGAATTTTTGGAAGTGGTAAAGGGTACGAGCCTGCTTATGGAAGATACGGCCAAGTGGGATGTCTTTGAAACAGAAGAAACCGGTCGGCAGCGCTTGGGCCCATATTTGTATCTGCTCAGAGGCAGAGCCGCTCTTGAGATGGCATCTCTGGGAGCAGTAACCAACAGCGACGAATCGCTTGCCCAGGCAGTTGATGATTTGAAGAAGATACAGGAATTTGAGCCAAATAATATCGATGCCTACTGGTATTTGGCGAGGGCGGCTGTCACAAAAGGGGAAATTTTCGCTTCACGAGGTAACGTTGAAGAAAGAGACAAGGCTACAAAGCAGGCAACGGCGATTTTGGAGCAGGCGGTTCAGATTGCAGGGACCGAGCCAAAGGCACACATTAATCTTCTGGCACTGAAGCTTATGCTTGCTAAAAGCAGTCCCGATAAAATCGGGACGCTGGTGAACGAGCGGATTGGAGCACTCGAGGCAGAGTATTTGTCACTTGCGAACAGCTTCGGCTCCAGTGCGGAGGCATTTGCTGCAATTTCCCAATTCTATTCAGTCTATTTCAGCTATTCAGGTCCTCGGCTGGGCTCTGAAAATCTTGATAAGGCTATTGAAGCCGTTGAACAGGCGATTGGATTGGATGAGAAAAAGGTGGTTTATGCAATAAATGCAGCCAATTTGCACTATCGCAGATTTTCTATTTATAGGCAAAAGCAGCAGGTAGAAAAAGCAATAGAAACAGCAAAGAACGCACTGACTTTGCCGGATGCGCAGGATACACCCGGGCCGCGACGTCAGGCTAAGATAAATAACAGATTTACGCTGTTTGCTTTTCTCGCAAATTGCTACATCGAGCAGATACTTGAGCCTTGTGAGCCGCAGAGCCAAGCGCAAACCGACCTTTTACTGACAGGTGCTGAGCAGGCTGTGCACGAAATCGAGCAGATTTCCGGCAGTGGTGAAGAGCCGCTGGTTATTAAATGGAGAGGAATGCTTGAGCTTGCAAAGGGCAATAGAGAAGCCGCCATCAGAAAGTTATATGCAGCTTACGAAAAACTTAAAGCTCTTAAACCACCTGAACCACCCTGGCCCAAAGAGCCACAATTTGCGCAGCTTTCGTACACTCTTGCGAAGATTTTCAAGGACACTTATGAAGTTGGGGCGGTCAGAGAATTTTTGATAAGTGCGCTCAATTCAGGAATTGGCCAGACCAAACCCGAAGCGCATTTGGATTATATTGAGGTTATTTTGAAGTTCAATCAGTGGTCGGAGGCCATACAGACCATAAATGCTTTTGAAGAGTATTTCGGTCCCAATGAGAGAAGCCAGGAGCTTCGCATTAAGACTTATATTGGCGCAAAGCAGTTTAGTGACGCTGAAAAGGAATTGGCAAAAAGACCTGAGGATGACCCTGATACAATTAAGCTCAGGCTGGTTCTGGCACAGGCCAGGATTCGGCAAATTCAACGGACTATGGCGCAAAAGAAAATACGGGAAAGTTCAGACCTTATTTCTCAGCAAGCCGGACCCGAAGAAAAAGGATCTGTTGATTTGAAAGCCGATGTCAAGTTCATGACGGAAGAGTTGGAAAGCTACCGGCAGCTTGAAGCAGAACTGTTAGGAAAACTACTGCTGATAGAGCCAAATTCTGTTGAACAAGCTTCTGTCATTGGTGTTTGCAGAAATTACATATCGCAAGGCCAGGCAAGCCGGGCTAAAAGCTTAGTCAGTAGTTTTTTGGAATATTTTCCGGATAATGTGGCAGTGCTGGTTTATAAGCAGATACTCTCTGAACCTGACCCGGCACAGATTTCGCAACAAAGGCGCAAGGAAATAGAAGAGCAGGTGCTATCGAGTATCGCTGACCCGATTCGCCGCGCAACGCAGCTTGGGATATTTTATCGAGGGTACAACGAACCGGAAAAAGCAACTCGCCAGTTAAACAGGGCCATTGAAATAGGAACTTCGGAGCGTGTATCCGAGGGCTCGGCTTTTGAGCAAATGAAATTTGCTGCGAGCTATCTTTTGGAGGTAGCACTTGCGACGAAAGACTGGAAACTGGCAGAGCAAATCACAGAGACGACTCGCCGTGAAAATCTCGATAATTGTCAGGGCCAGGTTTTTGCAACCCGCCTGGCTATGACTAAAGGCGAATTCGAAGATGCATTGGCAGAAATCGATAAATGTTTGAAACAAAAGCCTGTATTTTCATACGCTTATATGCTCAGAAGTGATATCAATGCTTCTCTTGGAAACGAGCATGCATCTATGGAGGACATTCGCAAAGCCGCATCTTTGAACCCTCTCGATGGAATCATTGCAAAAGCATCGGCCAACGTATTATACCGTCGAAATCAAAAGCTTGGTGATAGTGTCTCCTCGGCCCAGATAGTCGAGGTCAGGACTGCTTTGGAAAGAGCAATCGCACTGAATCCCGGTGATTTGGCGTTACTTAGCCTGTACGCTGAGTATATAGCCCCGACAGAGCCGTTGAGGGCGGTCGCAATTCGCCAGGACCTGCAAAGGGCCGCCCCTAATATGGACAATGCTTTACTGCTCGGAAAACTGGCAACAAAAGTGGCTGTGAAAGAAACCAATCCGCAGCTTAAGGAAGCGCTGTTTGGTATTGCTGCTTCGGCTTTCGAGCAGGCTATTACTATAGAACCGCAAAACAAAATTGCGATCGATAGCTTTGCGGAATACTATCGGCTCAGGGGTCAAGAAGAAAAAGCAGAAGAGTTGCTGAAGAAGGACCCGAAATTGCTATGGCGTCATTATTTCTGGAGCGGTCGATTTGAGAATGCCAGAGAGGTTTTGGAGCAGTTATACAAAACCGAAGCGAAGGACAGTGACACAATCAGAGGTCTTTTGCTTGTTGCTGAAAAAACCATCGACAGAGAGGCTGTAAAGAAATATTCCGATGAGCTTATAGCGCTTGACCAGGCCGTAGAAAACAATCTTATTCAAATTGAGGCTTTTCTTAGAGTCGGCCTTATCAAGGAAGCTGAATACAAATTACAGAGCTTTAAGGAAAAGTATCCCAATGAACACAGAATACTCCTGCTTCAGGCCTGGCTGCTGATGAGACAGGGGCATCTGCAAAAAGCATTGGAGTTGACGAATAGAAATCTCCAGACCAATCAGAACAACCCGGTGGCATGGCGGTTAAGAGGTGAAATTAATTTCTTCCTCGCAGATTATGGCAAGGCAATCAGCGACCTTAGAGAAAGCAAATTATTGTCGGATGAGCCTGTTACCCGGATTTCTCTGGCTAGGGCTTATATGGGCGCCGAGCGGTATGAGGATGCCATAACGGAACTTAAAGTTACGATTAACAAACCTGGCGCTCCGCCTGAAGCAATGTTATTGCTTGAGCACATTTACTCACAGCTCGACAGAAAGGCACTACTGAAAAGATTCTACGAAGAGACGCTTGAGAAATTTCCGGACAGTGTTCAGTGGCTTAATCGAGCGGGTGCGTTTGCTGTTAAGGCAGGTGATTTCGACAAAGCCGAGCAATTATATAAGAAAGCTTATCAGCTCAGACATCAGGCACATCTCGCCAGGAATGAGAAAAGCGAAGTCCAGGATGTGCTGTATGCTACAGCGTTCAATGGATATATGAAGACGCTTCTACTGGGGGCGGGGGAACCAGGCGCAGGAAATTGGAATCCTCGGAAACTGGACAAGGTTTTTGAAGAGTGCAGAGCACATCTTGATGGTGGTCTTGCATCCATTGCATATTTACGAATGGCTCAGGCGAAGTTGAATCTCGGCGATAAAATAACCGCTGTAGAATATTGCCAAAAAGCTGTTGATAAAGCGGGGGAAAATGAAACGCTTGCTTCTGAGGTTCTAGTGAGAATGTTCCTGATGCTTGGACCTGATGAAGTTTTGAAGTATTGCACGCAAAAGCTCGAAACCAACCCTGATTCAGTTGCTGCCAATTTTGCTATGTTTAATTTGGCGAAGATTAACAACGAGTACGACAAGGCTATAGATTATATTGATAAATGCATCGGGCTGGCAGAACCGGACAGTCCACGCAGAGTTGATTACACAACGAAAAAAGCCGGCACTTTAATCCTCGCCTACCAGAAAAGTTCCGATAAAAATTATCTCAGGGCCGCTATCACAGTTTATAAAAGTTTGCTAACTAAAATGCCGAATAATACCAATATTCTGAACGATTTAGCGTATTTGCTTGCCGAAAGTAATGAAAAGCTCCCGGAAGCTCTTCGATACGCCGAGCGTGCACTTGAAGCAAAGCCGAATAATCCCGGCTTCCTGGATACTTATGCTTATGTGTTGCATAAAAATGGTCAAAATTCACAGGCCGCCGAATTTTTGGCAGCCGCATTGCAACAATATCAGCAGAATGATATTCTCGTACCTGTGGAGGTGTACGAGCATAAAGGGATGATAAAAGAAGGACTCGGGGCAAAAGATGAGGCGCTCGCTGCTTATAGACAGGCGTTGGAAGTGGGAGCGGATAGATTGTCGCAGAAAGCTAAGCAGCGAATAGAAAAGGCTATTGAGCGGCTTTCGCCGTGATGCCTTGAGTAAGTGGTTAATTGGTGAGTGGTTAATTGGTGAGTGGTTAATTAGTGTGTAGTTAATTAACTACTCACTACTGGCCATAGCAATTGTTTATTGGTTGATTCCGGGTAGAGAACAGAATGGCCGAAGAAAGACCAATGGCAGGGACCCCGCAAGGCGGGAACCCATCAAATAGAATAACAAGGCCGGCTGGGCCAAGGCCCCCGGCGGCTGCCTCGATGACGCCGAAAGAGGCCCTCGGAATATTGCGCAGGCATAGATTGCTGATAATTTTTCTAACTATATTGGGTGTGGTGATCAGCAGTGTCGGCTGGTATCTCTTACAGAAATATCTTCCGAAATATACCGCCACAACCTATATTCAGGTCCTTCCACCGGTAGAAAAAGACCCTATGGACATCGTTACACCTCAGGTGCAGAAGGATATTCTATACGGTCATCGTCAGTCAATAGCTAATCTTATAAAACAGCAGAGTACTCTGCTGGATTTGCTTGAGAGCGACGAAGTTAAAAAGACCAGGTGGTTTGAGGGATTTTGGGGTAAGCCGGCAATGAAGGATAGAAAACGCTTGAAGTATTTGGACAGATATTTACGTGCTTACCCCCACAGAGATGCTGAGTTTGTTGAAGTCTCGATGACCTGCCGTGATGCCAGGGAAGCAGCGGACATAGTTAACGAAATGGTGGATTTATTTATTAGAAAACAGGGAACTGTAGAAAGAGGAAAAGTAAACGCTGAGCTGGTAAAGCTTAAGGAACGACGAGACCAGGTTCAAGTGGAATTGGATGCAGCCGACAGAGGACTGGATGATGTTCGCGAGAGATGGGGTATAACCGACCTTGCCATGCCTGTGGGGCGTAATTTCCAGCATACAATAACTCTAAAGTTGAATAATTTGGAGCTTGAGAAAGACAGCCTTGAATTAGCTATAAGGCAGCTTAGCGCAAACATATCAAATCTTAAGGATTTGGCGACAGGCCCTATTTCTGTGCAGATTGAATATGCGATAGAGAGAGACGACATTATGATTTCACTTGCTCAGCAGCTTGTCTTTCTGGAGGCCCAGATCTCGGGCGCACTCACAAAGTTTGGTGAAAATCACAGAGTTGTGCTCCGAACAAGGGAGCAGATAAACGAAATCAAAAAAAGAAGAGAGCTCAGGAAAACCGAAATCGCAGAACAGACCCGCAGGGCGAATCTCGAAAATGCACGCGATGGCTTACATATATTGCAGGAAAGATTCGAGCAGACGGAAGAACTGCGACAGGAGATAGAGGCGAAGAAAAGAGAGCTTGATTTAGCCCGTGTCCAGTATGAGAAGCGGCTGAAGATAAGAGATGAGCGAGTCGCAATGCTTGACTTAATCAAAGAGCAGGTCGAGAAATTGAAGATGGTGCATGATGACCCGAAGACACCTAAAGTGCAGGCTGTTGGGCTGGCTCCGAAACCGCTGGAAATGGTGTTCTCCCGCCAGTGGTACCTTTGGTTCCCCGGTGGAACGTTTTTGGGCTTTATGCTTAGTGTAGGTCTTGCTTTCCTTGTCGAGCTGGCTAACGACCTGGTGAGAACACCGAGCGACGTCGCCAAATTTCTGCATATTCCACTTTTGGGTGTTATACCCGATGCATCTGAAGATAGTCAGGTTCGCCGCATTGACCTTATGTCTGTCGTTCGGCAGGCGCCTTATTCTGTTATAAGCGAATCCTATAGGCGATGTCAGACGAACTTGAAGCTCTCCGGCACGGCGGACTCTTTGAAGACTTTGCTTGTCAGCAGCGGCATGGCGAGGGACGGCAAAACTTCCGTGGCGGTTAATCTTGCAACAACCTTTGTTGCAACGGATAAAAAAGTCCTGCTGATAGATGCCAATTTCAGACGGCCCAATTTACAGAGACTGTTTCCAAAAATCCAAACAGATGACCTCAAAGCCGGAAATTTTGATTTTGGATTGAGCAGTGTGCTGATGAACCAGTGCAGTTCCAAAGAAGCTGTAAGGCCCGGTGGCATAAAGGGCCTTGACATAATCGATTGTGGGCCGTTGCCTGCTAATCCGGCCGAACTGCTCGGCAGTCCGAGGATGGGAGAGCTGCTTGGCCAGCAGCGTAAGAACTACGACCACATTATAATTGATGGGCCGCCCGTCCTGCTGGTAAGTGATGCCAAAGTGTTGGCCCGACTCGTTGATACAACAGTCTTAGTATTCAACGCAGCCGCCACAAGCAGGGGCGCTGCTCAAAGGACTATTCGCGAATTCAAAGAGGTAAATGCTAAAATAGTCGGCTGTGTGCTCTTTGCCGCAAGGGCTATGAAGGGAGGATATTTCCACGAGCAATTCAAGTCGTACCGGAAATATGAGAAAAAGGCCAAAAAGGCCAGAAAGGCCGCACTTGCCGCCGGCCTAACCTAAGCCCCTAAACGTTACAGACTCGATTGGATAGTGAATACTATTGAGCTTTGCGTTATTATAATATTAGTACTCTGTAACAAGTGATTTGCAGAGTTGTCATTGCGAGGCCTTTTTAAAGGCCGTGGCAATCTCGTGGCATCAAACAATAGAGATTGCTTCGCTTCGCTCGCAATGACACCCGTCATTTGAGTTGTGACAGAGTACCAGTACTCTATGACATTTGATTTTGTGAGTTGTCATTCCCGCGAAAGCGGGAATCCAGTTTGTTAATGGGCTGAATTCCGCATCAAACTGGAACAACCTCTATCCACAAATTAAAATGTCGTAAGGTACT
>Ga0209979_1002395_pt1 | contig 18026 bp, 19 predicted proteins | sample AnhtaG_FD_183114 | JGI IMG/M metagenome (GOLD analysis project Ga0209979, IMG submission 183114) | Deep subsurface microbial communities from Anholt, Denmark to uncover new lineages of life (NeLLi) - Anholt_01485 metaG (SPAdes) (version 2) | ecosystem: Environmental > Aquatic > Marine > Oceanic...
CCCAAAGATATCCCATGTTGCTTGCGGGCTTTTGAGGGCGAGGATGCGGAAGATTGCACTGTTAAGTTTGGCTTCTCTGCCTTTGAAAACTGAGAGCTTTCCACTCTTCCTCTTGCGCCTCGCCACAAGCAGTCCTCACCATGACTCGTTAAAAAAACATGCATAGAGGTGGCTATTCGCTTTTTTACACAGTTTTTTGCGTGTACACTCACTAGGGAAAACGTTTCTGTCGACAAAAACGCTCTATAGCGCTGGTTTTTCTGTCGACAGATATTTAAGGTCCATACACATTTTCATGTATAAAACATGGTTTTCAGCCCTGTTACAGGCTTGATCAGCCCGGGTGTCTCGCAAAGAATTTTTGTGGACAAAAATGTTTTTCTTAGTGCCTAGGAAAGCTTGGGGGTTAGTGTTATGTGGATCTTTCCGTTTCTCCTCTGCACAGCGACATCCAAGTCTTCGCCTACGTAGGGCTCAAGCGTCTCATGGTATTTCTTAGGTAGGTACAACCATAAGGTTATGTATTCATATTTTGATTTGCTGTAGTATTTTGCTCGAACAACCTTTCGGCATATCCTAGTCAAAATTGACCCCTTAGGCTGTTATTTCTTCCGTTTCCACCGCGTTTTCTGTTGGTTGATAGTCTTCGACGTCTTCTATTCCCCTTCCTGTTATGCGGAAGATGCATTCGGCTTCTGGGAGGTTTGATGATGCTAGGATCCGGGCGACTCTGGTTGATGTTTTCGCTCTTCTGAGCCACACGCGTGTGTTTGAAGCGTGCGCAACGATGTTTCCTCCTGTTGGGTCTCCCAGAAACGGTGTTGGAACGTATGAGGCCACGGGTCTGTCTATGGCTTGGTTTGTTATCACGGCTGCTAGGTTGTAGATTTGCGCTAGGCGTGAGAGCTTGTGCAGGTAAGAGTTCAGTTTCTGCTGTCTCTCAGACAGGCTTTCTCTTCCAACGTATTCTCCCCTGAAGTGTGAGATGGCTGAGTCAACTATGACCAGCCTGATGTTCTGTTCGGCGCAGAGCTTGAAAGCGTGGTCCAGCAAGAAGGTTTGATGGTCTGAAGTGTAAACCCTTGAGATCGTGATGTTGTTCAGGGCCTCTTCAGGGTCTAAACCGTTTTTGCTTGCGATCTGATATGCACGTTCAGTGCTGAAGGTTCCCTCGGTGTCGAAGAACAGCACCTCACCTCCAAGCCCACCCTCTTCGGGCTTAAGCTGCGCCGTGACGGCTAAGCTGTGACATATCTGAGTTTTACCCGATCCGTACTTACCCGTGAACTCCGTTATTGTTTGACTTTCGACGCCTCCTCCGAGCAGGGCGTCAAGAGCTCTGCTTCCGGTTGTGCACTTTAAACGGTTCTTGGTCATCTGGTAAAGGTCCCAGGCTGACACGAAACTTGAACCTAAGGCTTCCCTTGCAGCCGCCACGATTTTCAGGGCTGGACCCAATTTTTTGTAGTCAACCCTATCCATCAACTCTTTAGCTGGAGTTGCAGCCACGGTTTCAACGTTTATGAAGCCTGCTGATCTAAGCCTCCTAGCAACTGAAGGGCCAATACCCTTAACCTCTTCAAGCTTCAAGGCTGGTCTCCCCATTCAACGTTGCTTTTCGCAATTTTCCTCCAGCAACGCCTACAGATAGGACGCCTCAAGCCGTTATACAGCATGTAAACCTCTATATCCGTGCTTTCGCACTCTCCGTTCCAAGGATTCCTACAATGTTCAGTTCTCGACATGATATCCTAACCTGTTTGAACGGTTTCGCGTCTCTCTGCTTTTAAAATAGGCGGTGAAAAGACACCCTTGCACTGTGGAGAGAGATGAGTTAAAGTGAAAAGGGTTGTTTGAAGCATGCTTACACTGTGGAGGTTTCTATCAGTTCCTTTACTTTTTCGATGAGCTTTCCCGCGTTTCTTATTACTTCTTTCACCAGTTCCGCATTGAGCTCAGTGTAGAGCTCATAGTCGCTTTTCTGCCTTAAGTCGAAGGCTTTTCTGAGCATGTCTGCAAATTCCGCATGAAGAATGCCTTGCTTCACTATCTTTTCGCCGAAGAGAGATATGGTTCCACGGTGTGTCCTAGCGGTCACGCCCTTGCTGAAGAGAAGAGCCCTCGCAGTGTGGAACATGGCGTAGTATGCCCTTGAAGCGGCATCCTCCAGTTGTCCGTTTTCTTCAAGCAGCTTAGCCGATTTTAGGGCTTTTTCAGCTCTTTCCAAGGATGCTTCCACGAAGTTTCTTGAAGATTCCTCTGTCATAGAGTATTACACCTTCTTCTGCTATGCTTTTCATGAATGGGGAGCCGAGCTTGGCGTAGCGCTCAAGCTCTTCGCTGGTCACGTGAACTAGGGCTGTAAGTGTGTTGTTTTCTAGGTCTATTCGTGTCCTGATTTTTGAAATCTTATCGTAAAGGCTTCTGTCGTATTCTCGAGTGACTATTAAAATGTCTATGTCGCTTTCTTCGTTAGCCGTGTTTTTGGCAACCGAGCCGTAGAGAATGATGGACTCTACTCTAGCCCCAAGCTCCTTCACCAATCTATCTTTTAGTTGCGCAACAGCGTTCGCGTATGTGACGCCCACGACAGACACCCAGTTCGTATTTGTAATTAAGGTGGAAGCCTTTTAAATGGTTTAAGGTTGATGGAAAGGCTTTTGAAGGAAAGGTTATTGGTTTGGGTGGCGTATCTTTTGTTAGTGGTTTGGAGTGGCGAAGAAGCCCAGGGTTTTCGATATGCCTGAGTGTAGGAACTTCGTTTTTAAGGGTGGCAGCTACTGTTGGAATCAATGCCCGTACAACATCTGGCGAAGGCGATAATTGAATGACACTCTTTTTAGGTTCTGCAGAGGATCAGCTGGCGGGCTGAATAGAAAAACCTACCGCTAAAATGTGATTTTCTCTTCAGAATAAGCTTTGAAGTTCACATAAACGCTGACCAATCCTATAAGTAGCGAAAACGCCTCTTTTTTCTAACTGAGGCTCAAAATATGGCGGAAATTAATTTTATAGAACTTGGTTTCATAAGCCAATTCAGATCGAGCCTACACTAATTTGATAGGAGGTGAATACATGCCCAAAAAAGCCGTTATCGTTGTTTCTTTGGTTGAGGAAAGCGCTGAGAAGGCGAATGAGGAAATCGAGAAAGAGATAATAGAGGAGCTTTCCAGGGAACCATCAGCAATTCCTTGGCTAAAGAAGGTTGAGAAGGTCACGGTTACGGAAGCCTGAAAGCGCTTAAGCGTGCGTCCTTATGACGTGAAGCGTGGATACATGAGAACGAGAAAAGAAAATTATCTTCTCACCGACCTAAGAAAAACCTAATAAGAAGAGGTACTATACTTTCAGTGGGAGAAGAACATGAAAAAAATGGCGATTTCAGGGCTTTTGTTGATTCTCTTGGTGGGCGTGGTTCTGCCAGCGCACGTTTCCGTGCAAGCTGGTGCGACAATAAATATAGCATCTAAGGGCAAGCCCCCGTGGGCGGGTGGACCTGGCGGACCTGAGGAGGAAGAGGGTGCGGCCACGGGTGTCGTGTCTCCTCCACCGGAGTCTCCTGAGAATCGTTGGGCGTTGATCATTGGAATCGCAGATTATTCTGGAGAAGAAAACGATCTTAAGTATACGGACGACGATGCCCTAGAACTCAACAAGACCCTTGTCGAGATCTATGGATACTGGGTGAATCACACGATGGTGCTGATTGATGGCGCGGCAACCAAAAGCGGCATCTTGACGGCTATCGCTTGGCTGAGGGACAATGAGACGGCAGACGACGAGGTGGTTTTCTACTACAGCGGACACGGCGTACGGGGCGTGAAGTGGGACTCTGACAAAGAACGCATCGACGAGGGCATCGTACCAGCCGATTTCGATGAGACAGGTTATTCGGTTATTTGGGACGGAGACCTAGCTGACGAGTTTTCTGGGTTTGAAACAACACGGTTCTTCATTGGATTTGACACGTGCTACGCGGGCGGCTTCGACGACTTGGCGGGTAGTGGTAGAGTTATCTGCATGAGCTCTAAAGAAAGCCAATCTTCATACGAAAGCAATATTTGGCTGAACGGCGAGTTCACATACTACTTCGTGGACCAAGCGATGCTAAATCAAGTTGACCTTAATGGCGATGGAGTGGCAGACGCCGATGCTAACGAAGACGGCTATATCACCGTTGAAGAGGCTTTCGACTACGCAAAGGCAAACTGTCAATACGACACTCCAGTGATAAACGATCAGCTCTCAGATGACATGCTGTTATAGCATGTCCCCCTACCTTTTTTTTCTTCTACTTGAAATCAAAGATCGTGGCGATAATTTCTGGTTCTGTTTCCTCCAGCATCCTTTCGAACTTGTAGATTTCGTTGTTTCTCTCTATTGCCTCGGCTAAGATTTCTTCTGATTTATCGAGGCTGTTCCAGAACAGGTATACTTTTGTTTGTGTTAGGAAGCTGAGGATGCGGAGCATTTTAGCCAGTTTTTTCCCAAAACAGGTAGACTTTTGTTTGCAGCAGAAAGCCGCAAACTTTTATTAAATGTGCAAGCATTTCCAAGCCTGCTTTCATAACTTTTTCAACGTACTGTTTCTGTCTTCCGTAAGGCTGATGAGGGAAAAAGTATTTCATAAATCGTGGGGCTTTGTTTTTGATAAAAGCTTCTTTTATCCTAGTTATGTCTTCAGCTTTTAGAGTTCGCAGCTTATTTAAAACGTATTTTTCACTTCCCAACAGATGAATGTTAAAGCCTAACACTAACAGCACTTGTGCAATTGCCAAAGCCTTTTTCGATGGCGGCTGCTCAGCTATTTTCTGCATTCCAGCCTTCTCTCCGAAGGGGTTGTATTTCGCCATCACAGCAACCATTTCAACGTATGGCGTGCCTGCGAGAGCCAAGGTCTCTCTTACAAGCTTGCTGCCTAACCCTATGGTGCGGTATTTCGGATGAACCACAACCCGGCTAATAATACTCAGCTTCTCGTTCAGCTCTTGCACACTCATCTTAGGCAAAACTTGACGCCTACCAAAACAAGCAATCGGCGGATAACAATACGCAATAACGCCGCACAACTCAGCGTCACGTTTAAGACAGAAAATCTTGCGAGGAGCAGCTATCCTATGGCTGCGATAATGAAAACCAGAGAGCGTTTTCCAATCCTGGTAAGAGCCTTCGACCACTCGCATTTCTTTGACAAGACTGCATTCACGGTTAAGCTCATTAGGATAATAGTTAACGCTAATTTCTTTTCCAAACCGCTTATGAATGTGGACCGAGGGGTTCAAATCCCCTAAAAGGTCTGTGTGTGTAGTAGCAGCAATAACCGCCTTACCTTCTTTCCGAGCTATTTTCTGCAAGTTAAAAGCCACGATTCTAGCTGTGTCCCGGTCCAGGGTCGAACAAAACTCATCCATAATCCACCATTGCTTGCCGCTTTCAACAAGCTTCGCAATACGGTAACGATATTTTTGTCCATCACTAAGCTGACTATATTTACGCAGAAACAGAAAAGCATCATTCAATCCGACACGACTAAGCAGCTCCAAACCTTCCTCAACAGTTTCGCCAACAGTTTCGATTAACGGCTTGTCAGGGTCCGGGTGAATATCCGCCATGTCAACAGCTTCGCTGCCTAGATCCTGCCTTATGGCTTTGAGCAAGACGCTTTTTCCGCTACCGCTGTCACCGGTGAGATAGACGACGTCCTTGGGTCCTATTTTTAATTCTACGTTATCGTAAATTTGAAACTCTTTCTGCTCATCAATCCCAAGTCCGAAAGCTTCAGCCACAGCAACAGTTCTAGGCGACATTTCCACAGCCGTTTTATAAGCAATACTAAAAACAAACTTTCCAGCTTTCCGATCATAACGCCTACGAAACCGTTGAATACGGAAAAACTCTCGCTTACGCCTTGTCATCGTGGAACCACCCAAACCTCCGGCTCTTCGACCATTTCAACTGAAGAGTATAATGCAAGAGCAGCAGCCCAGAACACGTCGTCATGTGTTCCGCTTGGATGATTAAGAGCTATGCTGCCATCTTTCCTCAACTCGAAACGTTCAACGTTAAGCTCTGTGACCCATTCCCCTCGATAGGGCCTCTCCCACGTGAAATACGGATACCAAAATTGATTGTTAATCATCCGTTGCTTGACTAGAGTAGCCATCTCCTGCTTACGAGGCAAACTGAAACGCACACCTTCCACATTATCAATTTCCGCGTTCTTCATATCTTCAACAACATAATCCTGATTAGTACTATCCACACGAATCTTAATGAAGCCCCCCCAACGATCCTGCAACGTTTTAACATAACCAATAACACTAGCGTAGCCTGTGCCTAACGGAAAAATCTTCAAGTGACGCAGAAAGAAACGATGTCTAACTTCTTCAATTACCACAAGAGCACTATAATCTTTCACACGACCCAAGTCTAAACCAGCATAAAGATTGCCCTTATAATATTTCTCAAAATCCCACAACTCCAACTCTTCACCAAGCGTCTTCTCAGTCGCAATACATTTAGTTATCAATGATTGACTCAACCATGCTGCTTCATCTTCAGCCCATTCAGCTTCCATCTCCCTTTTCCAACGCCACGGATCCTCACCAAACTGTTTACGGATTTTCTCAAGCGTGCCCTTATCTAAAGGTCCGTTAGGCTCCATACTCTCTCGCCAAGTAACATGACTCCGAGCAAAATCGCTGAACTCTTCACTCTTGAAAACCTTGTAGAAAACGGAATCTGTGTTCCACGGAGTGCTACTAATTAATACCTTGCCTTTTGTAGCACTGATCGTGAACAAAATCGCCGTATACATATCCCAGTCGTCAGGTGTATGATTCGCTTCATCCCAGTAAATGCAGTCGAGCGTTGGACCTCTGATTGTTTCCGGGTTGTTTGGAAAAGCCTCGATAATTGAGCCGTTTGAGAAGTATAATACTGTGCGTTGCGGTTTAGGGCAAATCTCGTTTGGCAGCTTCCTTAGGAAATATCGTATTCGACGAATAACAAGTTTTGATTGGCGCCAACCAGGAGCGATAATACCAATGTAAGCACCCGGATGTGTTAAGGCGTAATTCAACAAGAGAGCAGAAGATATCCATGATTTGCCACTTTGCCTGTTCCATCGCATAGCCACAAACTGATTATTCATAAACTTCTTAGCAAGATCGCATTGATAGGCTGTGGGCTTGAATCCCACTACTTGCTCAAAAAACGTAATAGGATCTTCGCTAAGTTTTTCCCGTTCCTTTTCAACTACTTCCTTAACTTCACTGACATCCTTTTTTGCCTTGTCAAGTTTAGAGAAACGGTCCTTATGATGCAATGCCCTTGGCTTTTTCAAGTTCTTTTTTAATCTCAGCAATTTCTTTAGCCATTCCTAAAAGCTGCGCCTCAAACTCTACCCACCTCTCAAATTTTTCCAAAATAGAATCATATGTGTGAATAGCATCCGCGAGAATACGGAGGCGTTGCAATTCCAGCTTGTCTTGGCCAGGTTTACGAAGAGCCTCAAGGGTTCCAGCCAAAAACTTCAATGCCTCTTCGTGTGTTAAGAGATCCTTATCGAGAGGCACAGTTGTCGTCGTCTGCGTTTCAGTTTTCTGGATGACGACAACTCCCATTCTTTCCAGCTTTTTCTGTATCGCTCCAGACGTGCGGTCTTCAAATTTTTTAGCTAAATCTTTAGGCTCGGTTACCCCAGCCTTGAACAGCTCAAGGAGCTTAGCCTCTTCCGCACGAGTCCAATAATATTTTTTCTTAGACATGTTGACTGATCAACACTCCTGAAACAGTTCCTATCAAGCCTGTTATGGCGCTAAAAATTTCACTGTTCCATTCACCCAAAAAAGCTATGTGAGCGATTTCAACGGCTGACAAAAAACCAGTCATAGCCATGGCGAATTTCACGCCGTAAACAAGCCTTTCACTAGGTGTAACTTCTAGGATCTGCTCTCCACGTCCACGCTTAACACTGATCTTGCGGGTTAACGCTTTTTTAATAGTATCCATGATTCTTCACCTTCTGCTGTTTATGCTTGGTGGAAACTCGCCTACCACCCCGCAGAAAACTTGTGAAAAGCCGCTCAGCCTCTTCGGATGAAACATGCTGCTTGTCGACAACCTTGATTTTTTCAGCCCAGCCCACAGGAATAGCTGTGTAATCAATGTCGTATATTCCATCACTGTACTGAAAATTGTTTTGAGCCAGAACAATATGTTTGCTGCGTTTACCTAAAAGACCTATGAAAATGCCCCAACTCTTAACAGGCACATCAACAGCCACGCCACTGCCTAGGCTTTTACCAATAGAAGCGTCCGTCCATTCAACACAGATGAGATCTCCAAGCTGTAAATCTTTAAGCTGCTTTTTCAAACTCTTATTTTTCACACGGCAACACCTGTCTTAACATTTTCCCTGAGTTCCCCTGAGATCTCAATGTTCCCATCCTGATCAAGAACCATTATGACTTTGCCTTTCCGATTTAGGAAGGCGAAGCCTGGGCCTAACCCTAGTGATTCAGCTTCCGTGATCGCCATACCATTAATGAATGGGATTCTCATCCCCTTTTTAATGCGTAAGTCACCCGCGGAATAGTTTACACAATAATAATGTGGACAGTTTTCCCATGCAACACTTGACGCATAAACACACTGTTGACTACTCGGATGCGAATATTGTCTATTGCAGCTAGCGGCTATGCTTATACTGTTGCAGTTTACGGTGGCAGGACTGATTGTTTCTCCACCATGGTTATGAGCCTGGGCATGATGATCGTTCGGTCCTATTCCAGTATGTTCTGAATGAGGATGACTTTTAGGCTCGTAACGATAATTCGGATTAACATACATGGGATTAAAGCCTGCACCTTCAGCCTCAAGAACGTAGCCGCTTGTGCCTTCTGCAAGCCTTGCTAAGGGAAATCTACCGCTTGTGATTATGCTTGCGGAAGCCGTGACGTTCTGCAAAACACGAGCTGAAGTTATAACCTCAAAAGCGCCAACATTAAGCGATCCGAGATAGCCAACACCATTAAGATACAGATTGCTCCATTTCTTCGCGGCACTGCCCAAGTCGTAAGTGGCAGTTGCATTAGGCAAAAGATGAACGGCTACACCAGCATCTAAGGCTTTGAGTGCGCCGCTGAGATAGAGGTCCTTCCATTTTTTGTTGCTTGCACCCAGGTCGTAAGTGGCATCAGCATCGGGCAACAGGTGAAAATTGAAAAGCATGTTTGAAACGTGGATTTCAACTGCGTAGATATGAGCGAAACGTTTGTCAGCTGCACCTAAATTGCTGGCGTTATCGCTCGAGGGAACCATATTCCCAGAAATACCATATTGATAACCGTTGATCTCTGCAAACCTTTTAGCTGAAGTACCTATCTTTCCAGAATTATCCGAAACAGGCAACAACTCACTTTTAAGCTCAAGCTGTTCAGAGCCTACACGTTTAAGCCAAGTATCAAGAGCCGTTTCTCCCCCAGGTCCGAACTGTAGCATTTCTTTGTCTAGTTGTTGTCTAGGGTTTGTTTCTCCATAAGTGCGGATGCGCATGTAGCCATCGGTAGGTAAAAGCAGATAGAGCGTGTGCACTTCTTTCCATTTAGCCGTTGCAGACCCTAAAACTCCATGTTCATCATCACTTGGTTGAAACTGATGATCCAGAACGGAAGTGCCAGCTTTGTTCTTAGTGCGAAACTTAATGATTGAAACATCATCTTCGAAAGGCCCAATGTGTTTAGGAGCAATCCAGCCGGTTATTTTATCCCAGCCACCATCATCTTCGCTGGCCCATGGAACACCATTATCATCCCCGGCTTCATGTCCAACGTGATGAGCTCCTAAGCCTCCGCCTAAGGCGGTTGGAATGGCGCCTTTACCCAGCTTTGTGCGTGCAAGCTTCTCAACTGTGACTGTGGTAGCCCTAAGCCCATATAAGTAATCAGCCAGAAACGGCGGAACCTTTCCAAGCTCAAGCGTTATTTCCAAAGTTTGGGTTTTTGCGTCCACATAATACTCAACGCTTTCAATGCGAAAATCAGAGTCAACATTCTCATTAGGCAATATAACGGGAATCTTGTCTGCTGGAAGCAGCGGAGTATTTCCATAATCCAAAACGGTTGTGCTTGTCTTCAAATATTCAGCTGCATTTTTGAAATAGTCAAGTAAGGCTTTAGCTCTTAAATCACATTCATTATCACTTACAAGCTCCTCATCAACCTCAACAAGCTCTCTTAAACCATAACTACTTTGACTTGCTGAATCTTCACGTGTAGCTGAGTATCGGCGACCGCCAAAATATAACTGGTCAATCCAGAAGTCACCGCTTCCAACACCAGAGAACCACCCGTCTATTCTAATCTTCTTTATGTTGGTCCAGTCAAAGCCTGCCTCAACATCTTCCCATTCCATTTCATTGGCTAAGCCTGTTCTCAAATCTGTTTTACGCCATTCCCCTGGAGCGACTGTGATGTTCTTTCGAGCATACTTGTCTGCTGTGTCATAGAGGAGCACGCTAACGTTTCCGTTATAAGATTTCTCCAAATAGAGCAAGAAGCTTAGAAGCGGGTAAAGATTAGAGTTGACTTCTTTTCCTGCATTCAGGGTGAATACCGCGCCTACCCAATACATGTTTACGGAGTGAACTTTGATGCTGGCTGAACCCTTCGCCTTGAAAGTTGTGTCGAGACTTACTTCTCCAGCAGCCGCACTCCAAGCTCCGTCAGCAGGATTTAGACTCTCGGTCCAAGCATCCTTATCCGCTGGAACACTCTTATCAGCCAAACCATAAATCGTGATCTTATTTCGGATCCTATGAATGTCCTTGCGGTATCCGCTAACCTCAATTTTTTCTGAAAGGCTAACGGGTGATGTTTTGCTGTTCTTAGGGAAAAACTCAAACTTGCCATCTGGAGCTACACGAAAATCGTAGCCTATAACACCAGCTTTATCGCTACTTTCAGCTATGTATTTTAAAATGTCAAAAACAGGCGTGTTTTCATACTCAAGTTTTGTAAAAGTCGTGTCTGTTTTTTCGATGAGATCTATCCAAACTTTGCCGTTAGCTGCAACCGTGTAAGTATTGGCAAGGTTATTAACCATTGTAACAGTGTTTCCAGCAACGCTTGCTACTTCGTTGTATTCCCAAGCATTATCATCTTTAATCTTAACAAGGTCTCCAGCACTGAATTTTGAACCGTCTCCAACAACACAGTCTTTCTGTCCGCTTGCAGCATCACTTGTTAAAGCACTGTTTTCTCGGCAATGATCCAAGCCAACGTAATAATCGACAAGATCACGAAGGATTTCCTCGCCCTTTTTGTTCTCATAAACTTTCGTTACGACTCTTCGGAAGATCCGCTCGCCCCAACACCTGCCACTAACGCGAATATAGTTTTCATTAGGTGTAGATTCGCATTTGACGCTTTCAACACGGCAAGTAATGATTTGCGGAACATTCGTGCCTCTGCCAATGTCGATGTGTCCATCCATGCCCACGCTTATCGGCGAAGTTCCACCGGGACTATACTTCTTATCCCAGTTCTGAAGCAAACATTCAAAACTGCTCACTTCTTTCGTACATCCAAGATGCACGGTAAGGTCAAGGATGTCGCCCTGAGGAGGAGTTACACCACCAAAAACAATGGCAGCCTTAGGAATTTCTACGCTCACTCGACACCCCGCCTATACATTTCCTCCTCTCCAGCTCTGCGAATACCTCTTGACCGCTCAGGCGTCTCAGCAGCAGCTTCATTAAACCCTTGAACACTTGCGGTTGCAGAGTTCATTTGCGAAGCGAAATACGCCATGGCTGCAGCTGCAGCGATTATAACTCCGATTCCAACTCCCGTGAGGGCGAGGAAAGTAGCGTGAGAAATATTGAGTGCATTTTGAGCTGCGGTTGCAATCCACGTGGCAGCTGCCTTGATTTTGTAGGCTACGGCTGAGGCTATAGATGCGGATGCATTTGTCGACTGAACTGTTGTGTTCAAAGCTGTTGCAGCCGTATGCCCGGCTGTAATAGTTGTCATGTAAGATTTGAGGCGGATCCACGCTGAAGTAATCGTTATGACGGAAAGTATTGTTCTGGCCCATTTCGCACTTTCCTTATCCACTATGCCTAAGTCTCCTGCCAAGCTGATTACTGCAGTGCTCAAACCAGCAAACGTTGTTAACGTTGTAGCTACGGTTCTGATGCTAACGGTTGTGCTTTCAGCCTTCGTCTTCAAGTCTTCCATACCACTCGCTGCCTCACGTGCTTGACTACCCATTTCACCCATGCCAGCAGCAGTTTCCCGAGAAGCACCAGTCAATTCATTGAAGCCTGCAGCAGAGGCTCTAACGCCTTCACCCATCCTCGCGGCGTCAGCTGCAACAGTGATAAATTCAGCACTCGCCTCATTGTGAACTGTTATAGGTATGACTAACCCTCGAAAACTCATAACCCAGCCTCCGCCTTAGCAGCATCCAAAGCATCAAGAATAATCCGTTCCAATTGAGGAAGATATTCCCTTATTGCGGGATACAAATAGGGTCTCGCACGCATGCGGTATGTTCCAAATTCAACGAAGAGTCCATAGGTTGCTTCAGCACCGACCTCTGCAACCCACTCGCTAATCTTCGCATAAATTGAACTTCGTAAATGACCGGTTCTCACTGGAACAAGCTGCTTAGCTAAGGCTTTAACGTCTGCAGCCCAGCTTGCTAACTGCCTATGCACCTGACGTTGCATTGCAGAATCAAAATTACGAAGAGCATCTTGAAACTCTTCCACGCCTTCTACATAACAGTTAATTTCAACGGACACGACCTTTCCCCTCCCGTTTGGCTTTATCAATCTCCTCTTTCGTTTGCCTGTCGATTTCGTTCATTATTACGATGAACTCTTGGATCGTTTTCCCCGGCTGCCTTCTGAGTTGCGTTGGTGTCCACCCGAAGTCTTTGCAGAGACGGTACTCCGTGACTTTTGGGTTAGGCTTGCCTCTTCGGATTGATCTGACAAAAAACGGCTTTCTTGAACCGTTAAGCTGTTAAGCCTATTCGCGACTTGACTGAGTAACTCGCCTAGGCCCACTGGTATGCCATCTTCCTCACTAAGCAACTTCTCAAGAGAGATCGGCTTGTGTTCAGGCTGCTCTTTCAAACTCGCAAATATTGTTTCTGCTTGAATAGCAACATAATCACTGCTCATAACTTGCCCGGTTACTTGGCTATATTTTGTCTGACGCTGAATGATTCGGCTACGCTTAGCCCAGGTGATCTCCTGAAACACATATCTTCCTTTGAACTCTTCGCCGAAACGGTTGTCAAGCTCAAGAACTTCACTTCGCATTGCTTATCATCTCCATAACAGCTATCCGATTTTTAATCGCAGTGTTAATGTCGTCAAGTATCATGTCCTGCATCCACTTAGGCATCTTCAGAATGCGTTTTCCAAGCCTTTCCCACATCCGCATCCACTTCTTTCTTAAATCTGCTTCTCGACCGAAATTTTCCAAAACTTTCACTTGAACAGCCATTTCAAACACCTCAGCTTATGAAGAGGTCTCTCGCAACAAAAGCCGCTTTTAGACTCACAAGATCCTCAATGCCTGTGGGCGTAGCAACGTTTTGCCACTTGCAATACTTGAATAATGCAGTGTGTGTGCTGCCTAATCCGAATGACAGGCTGAACTCACTATCATTGATGACATCATCAAACTCAGTTTTGCTTTCAAACTCAAGCAATAATTCGCCGAAAATGTCGCGATGACGTTCTCGCAAATATTTGAGAAGATGCCCGTTTGAATTTTGGATAACAGGCACAGGCTTCAAATTGTTTTCAACATTGAATTTCCAATCCGTCACAGTGCTAACCGCTACCAAGTTTGAACCGTCCGCATCGCCTTTTTTCACGTAGCTTTCATGATAGGGAACGGCACCAGCATAGTCTCCGTAGGTGGCTCCAGTGATCTTCGCCGTGCCCACAGCAATGTCTTTGCCGATTACATCAATTGTTCCTTTTATCACGTCTTCAATGCTGCATTGCATGCTTAACTTGTCAATTCGGCAGCCTGTGTAGAGAAAACTGATGATGTCTGTGGCACTTGCGAATAAGCCTTTGTAATACAAGACTTGAATGCTCAGGCTATTCAATGTTTGAGCGTGCTGAATGAAACTTATAGGCGATTCACTGCTTAGGCAATCGCTAATTTTCAACGTCACTCTTCGCAAGCCTTTACTAATGCTTTGCAGATCCCGCGAACCAACACCTCTAACCTTTATCAACTGCGGATCCAAGAGGGGCTCCACATTTTGAGTGTTAATGCCAAGCATCGCTGGAGTTGCAGGCGTTTCTCCATAGTTTACTTCTTGCACAAAATAGACGCGGCATTCATGTGTTCCATACGTTTCAACCATTTTATTTTCCTCCTTTTTTCTATCCTCCTAATACATTCTCGAAGGACCATGACTTCAGAACAAACTCAGTTCTGAAGATGAAAGGTTTAACGTCAGCACGGTCTTGATTCCGAAAACTGACAACATCAAGGTATGTGATTCCGTTAACCGTAACCGTGCAACTTACATAATCACAATAAAGCACGGCTGCTGTGGTTCCATCGCTCGCGTTTGTGGTTCTGGCGAGAAGCCAAACATAATCATTAGCGTCCACGAAGTTAACAATATTTAAAGTCAAAGCGATAGTTAACGTTTCATCGGCTCCACCAATGCCCGTTTGAGCCTGCTCCCAAGCCTCAGAAACATGATTCCAAACCTTTACGGTAACACCGTTGCCTGCTGGAGCGGTTCCATAACCCTCAAAAGCTAAAACAATTTTTTTAACAGTCTTCTCTCTGCTCTCAACCTTGAAGCGGAAGAGCATGAAGGCATATTCCAAATTGACACTATGACTTTTAGAGTAGCGAGTGTCATCACTATACCAAATCTTTTGATACTCTTCATTCGTCAGTTCAGTCCAGCCTACGTTTCCTGGAGCAAGCTCCGAAGAGGCTCCAGCATTAAAGGCCTTGTGTGGATCTCCTTCTGGATGGCCCAAACCAGCAAAATCATAAACCGTCTGATTTGGGATTGTGCGGTTCTCTCTAACAATGCGGTTAACCTCTTCAACCATCTTGTTGCGTGTAACTCTACCCGTGTCCACTTGTGCAGGCCTATCTGTTGCCCAAACATTAACACGTAAGCTGCCTAATCTCCGTCGGATCCTACCCGACATCTCAATCTTTGTGTCCCGACTTTCAGCCAAGCCCACAGTGATTTGTCCATCATAATTTTTGAAAAGCTGTCTGTCGTACCATTCCTTGCTGACGTAGATGCTTGCAATTGCCCCGTCATCCTTCACAACACGAATGTTCTTGCTGAGAAGCCTAATCACTGTTGTAACGGAATCTTCAAGCTCGCTCATTATCCAATCAGCCTCCTACAAGCAGATTTGAAATAGGCGGTTTCGCCTTGGAAGCCAAACTGTTGAACGCCTAAAACTTCGTAGTCCTCTCCTTTCCGCCTTATCTTGTCATGATGCCTCAAAGGAGCGAAAACGTAAACATTGATGTAATCGTTAATCATGTAGCCCGGCTCGATGAAAATCTCATCTATGCGTGTAGGCGAAACAATCGCTTTAATGTCTAAGGGATCGCCGTAAGAAACGCTTTCAGCAGCCTGCCTTATCGGATAAAGCAGCACACTCTCACCTTTACTCCTCAGAATCCGCGTGAAAGATGTTAGAGGCTCTTCGTAATTGAGAAAAAGCTGAGAAAGCCAACCCACATTAGCCATAGCCTTTTGCTCTGTGATAGGCGAATAATCCGTAAAAACGGGTCCCCAGTTCATGAACTCTTCCTGATATTTCTCGATAATTTGCATGCTGAAGACCAAGCTTGGCTTATCGTATGCAGCTCTAATCTTCCATAAAATACCGCTTGTTATTGCGTCATAATACGGGCATGCTGGAAAACGTGTAACTACATCAAGATAACCAGGCCAGCAAATGGCTGGGTGATAAGCTGGATACTGAGCTGAGGCTCTAATGGTTTGAATGAAATTGTAAACTTTTTGGCATGTGAGACTCCACGCCTCGTAAGTGTATAAACCTAAAAGTGCAAAACTCATGGGATCATCATAAACTTCAGTTTCGTTCAAGCCTACCCTGTGCCATTTTCCATCTCCAGAAGGCTTAGGGTCAAACCACAGATACAAGTCTTCAAAGCCAGAACGCAGAAAGCCAATCGCATCACTCATCATAGTTTCATATCGGGTTTTGTTAGTTATGTCATAAGTTTCTGCAAGCATTTTCAAACCGATGAAATCGTAGAGGTCCTCAACGTTCATTTGCTGAGACCAAGCATCCGCTATGGTTACGTAGCGGGCGAAACCGCCATAATACTTATCATGCACGCCTAAAGTCTCAGGTTGATGTTGCATGTTGTAGAGGAAAGTGTAGCCAGCAAGCTTGGCAGCATCAAGATAACTCGCTGTGCTTGCTAGTGCATAGGCTTTCAAAAGAGGCTGAATACATCTTCCAGCATCTATACTCCAATACTCTGTTCCCGTCTCTGAATTTTTGAATCCACCATACGCTTTTTTCAAGTTATCAGTGCATTGCTGAGTTAAGATAAAATCTGCAAGCTCAACAATTTTGTTGAGGATATCCGTCTTTTGACTTTCAAATTGCTTTGTAGAATATGCCTCATATAGAAAATCGATTGCGAAGGCTGCTGGAAAAGCTCCTCTGTTAAAACTTGGGTCTGGACCCTCAACCTTCCCGTTCTTGTTAACATAATAACTATAAACCAAATTATTTTGCATGGTTACAACATTGCCAGTGATAGAAGCAACCGTATTCCATTCACTGTGAGCATCATCCTTAATCTCCACAGGATAGCCCACCTGAAATTTTGTTCCATCCGCAACCGTCACATCCTTTTGTCCAGAAGCCGCATCCGCAGTCATGTTCGTGGGAACAACATAAAAATAAGGAGCGTAATGCGTAATGAACTGGTAATAGGCTTCTGGAACCGTGCCCATGTTAAACCCTTCCCACATATGGCTGCTTTAAACCGGCCAAAATCCGCTTAGCTTCACCTTGCAAAACATTCAACGGAGGAGCATTACTTAAAACGCCAACATTTTGGTCTCCAACACTGAAGCTTAAGCCCACGGCAGAACCGCCTGTGAGATAGCAAATCGCGTAGATAGCAGCTAAAACCGTGATAAATTCTTTCTCAGCATCCGTGCAGTCGCTATAATCAATTTCCTCATCAAGCTCAAGTTCAAGCGTAACTTCAGCCCTCTTCAACATCTTAGTTATTTTCGCATCTGGAACATCCGCTGAGCTAATGTTAATCACATCACGAACATCATCAACGGATACAATTGCCAAACAGGTCTGGCTCCATTACCTATAGCTAATATTAAGATACGTGAAAACAAAAATTTAAGGAATCTTGCTCAAAAAAACATACGAAAATCTCGTAATAACTAAAATGATACGAGAAAAGACATACGGCGAAATAATGACGAAAAATTACTTATTACTAAATAATAACGAGAAATTACTCATTTCAACAGATCAAGCAGTCCTCGAAACTGTTTGAGAAATTTGTTCCCTTTCAGAGTTGTTTTATATTTTCCGTTGTTTTCTGATAGAAGTTTGGCTTTTAAACATAATCCAAGAACGGTCACGAGCAATTTATAGGTAAGACGGACTTCATAGTAGAGGTCGCTTTTCGTTTTTGGTTCTCTGCAACTTTTAAGGATTGAAGCTATAAGGCCATATCTTGTTCTTCCTCCAATCTTCCAAATTGTTTTTTCTTGAAGCATAATTATCAGCTCATCCGAAGCTTTCACCTTTCTCTATCTGTTTACTATTAAAAACTTATCAGACACACACCCAAACCCGAAACTCTCTCACCAACTCTCACTCTCTAACTCCCTCTCACTCACTCTCCCTCTAAAAAAAACATACGCTAAGACAAAAAGATAAAAATAAATCCCAGATGTTCGACTATATTTAATTGCAGGGAGAT
>Ga0209979_1002396_pt1 | contig 18022 bp, 24 predicted proteins | sample AnhtaG_FD_183114 | JGI IMG/M metagenome (GOLD analysis project Ga0209979, IMG submission 183114) | Deep subsurface microbial communities from Anholt, Denmark to uncover new lineages of life (NeLLi) - Anholt_01485 metaG (SPAdes) (version 2) | ecosystem: Environmental > Aquatic > Marine > Oceanic...
ATGAGCCAACTGGAATCAATTCTAATATCGATTCCAAACAAATGTCCTATACTCCATGAAGTTCGCATAGCTTACCTCCTTTCATTGATTCGGTTTGTTACCTTGATTTGTTCGATCTCAATCTCTTTTACCTCGACTTTAGCTGGCTCAGCCGGGGGAGGACTTATTTCAAGTATGTTATGTGACATAGGGTTTCTCACCGTTTCACTCCTACCCTGTCACAAAATTTCTCCAGAGGACAGAGGTTACATCTAGGTGAGATGGGACGACAAAGGTTTTGCTGAATTACGGCTCTATCCTATTTTTTCAAAAGCGAGTAAAAAGTCAATATCGAGAAAAGTTCGAATTTATCCCATCTCAGGGAGAAAATCCCTACCTGGCCAACCTTCTGGAGAAAGATTGACAGCTCAGGCTTTGGCCAGAGCTAAGAGGATTATTCCCATCACTCCCATAATCAATCCAGTAAACATCCTGGTTCTTTGTGGTCTGATGGAGATTTCCTTTAGCACCAGAGAAGAATAGACTACGGTGACGATGGTATTGAGATTAGATATAGGACAAGCTATGGCCATGCCGAGAAGCTTAAGGATATTGCCCATACCTGGTACCTACTCTAAACAGGAGAATCTAACTTCCTTACTGTAAATTATGATAGCACCTGATCTTAAGAATCTTCCAATATCCCCACTACAGGGAATTTCTCCAGAAGCTCTGGACCGTGGGGTGCCTCTGCCAGAGAACCAGTAAGGTCTTTTCCTGCGGTATGAAGTGCCTGATGTCTACCATCTTGCCAGAGAAAACTCTGGGAGATGTCGTATACCTTCCCCTTGTAGGCAACGTACGTTCTAGCTCCTTCTTTACCATTGTGTTTGGCGAGTTCCTTTTTGGTAAATCTCCTCATTTTGGAGACCCGATTGAATAGCTACTTTGGCCATAGTATACCACCTCCTTTAGGCTTAGCTTGTCTTCGGCGCGCTGAAGGTTCGCTTACCCTGCTCGTTCATTGCATCTTGCATCTTCTTGCTGATTATTGGTTTCCTCCTTCTTTCCATAACCCGTGCAGGTTACAGTATTCACGGGCAGTGATTTTCTCAGCTTTAATCTCAAACGTCGCCTCCGGAGGACCTCCCGGATTCAGAAATTCACGGTAGGATTTTCCGTTAGCCATCACCTCTATCCACTCGATATAGTGTTTCTCTTCCATAGGATGAGGTATGTTACCTACCTTAACCCTTATTTTGTCTGCCATTTTCTCTATTACCGGAAGATGTTTTTCCTGACCAACCTCCTCTTTCTTCTCTTCCATGAGCTGCATAGTCTCGCCACAACAGACCAGGTCTCCTGCACCTGTATGGAGAACCTCAACAATATTCCCACAGACATTGCACTTATAGATTTGTTTCAGTTTGGTCACCTTTACCTCCCCAGAGTGATTTAAATAGATTTTGTCTCTAGTTGCTAACAGAGGAGTCTTGAAAGTTTTGGCTCCTCCGTTTCTCGATCGTAGTGCTTCTACTCAATAGTAATTTCCCTTGGCTTGGCTGGTTTCTGGAAGGGCACGGTAATGGTGAGAAGACCGCTAGCGAATTTGGCCTTTGCTTCATCCAGGGTTATCTCGTGAAGAAACCGGTAACAAACATGGTAGATAGAATCAGCCCGCTCACCAATGGCACAGAAACCTTCATCGGTCATACTTAGTTCCACATCTTTTTTCTTTACCCCGGGAAGCTCTACCTCAATAATTAAATTCTCATCTTTCTCATCGTGGTAGGGGCACACCGTGGGTATAACCAGCACTTTTTCCTTCTTTTTGGCCATTTTCTTCCCCTCCTTATTTTGTTCTTTAAAGATCCTGCTAAATTAATGAGAGCAGGCATGCTCTCCCATCACTCTCTAAATCTTTTCTTGTCCCAATTTAGTAGCAGCGTACTTTCCCTCTTTTTCCTCCGCTAAACCAGCTTCAAGCATTTCTCGGATACTGCTCCTTATTCGGAAAAGAGGCAGTCCCGTGGATTTAGCTACCTCTTCCAGGGAGGCCGGTGAAGACACAGCAGAGAGGATTGCTTTGGCTGAGGGAGTTAAGGTTCCATCTGGATTGATACAGGCCATAATGAACCTCCTAAAGCTTCTTCTTGCAGAAGTACCAGTCTTTGCACTCATACCCTTCTTTTAGCCGCTCCTCTGCCATCTCCTGGGTATTGGGTGGGGGCACGATGACTTTCTCTCCCGGCTTCCAGTTGGCGGGAGTGGCTACTTTGTGTTTATCTGTTGTCTGAAGAGCGTCAACTAAGCGCAGGATCTCCTGCATGTTGCGTCCAGTAGTGAGGGGATAGTAGATCATGGCTCGCAGAACTCCTTCCGGATCAATGATGAAGACACATCTTGAAGTCTCGGTTTTACTCTCTCCCGGATGGATCATACCGTAGAGAGTGGCTACTTCTTTATTTAAGTCAGCGATGATCGGGAAGGGAATCTTCACTCCCATCTTCTCCTCGATGTTTCTCACCCAAGCGATATGGGAAGAGACACTATCCACGCTCAGGCCCAAAAGCTCCACATCTCGTTTCTTCAGTTCTGGGTGAATTTCAGCAAAACCCATAAATTCTGTGGTGCAAACCGGGGTAAAGTCAGCCGGATGAGAAAAAAGAACGAGCCAACTTCCTTTAAAATCCTCCAGGCGCACCGGTCCCTGGGTAGTCACAGCTTCAAAAGCTGGAGCCGGTTCCCCAAGCCTAGGCAAGGAAACCACCTCTTTGGTCTCAGCAGCTACTTTCTCTTCCATTTTTTCCTCCATTGACTTAATTTATTATTATACTATAATAATTATAAACTAATAATCAATATTGTCAAGTGCGATGAAGGAAAAAATTGAGAGACTGAAGAGAAAAGGTGTGGTTATAACTCTCCAAAGACTGGCTGTCTTGGAGTTTTTGAAAGGTAATAATAATCATCCCACTGTAGAAGAGATTTATCGAAACTTGAAGAAAAAATATCCCACTCTGTCTCAGGCTACTATCTATACCAGCTTACAGGTCCTCAGAAAGGCAGGAGAGATTCAAGAGCTGAGCATCCGAAAGGAGAAGACCTGTTTTGACCCCAACCCCAAATCCCACCACCATTTTTACTGCCAGGAGTGCAAAAGGGTTTTGGATATTGAGATTAGCTGTCCGGTGGCTCAGAAAGGATGGGTAGATGGACACAAAGTAAAAGAGGTGCAAGCATACTTCTACGGAATTTGCTCTCATTGTTTAAAAAAGACAAAAAAATAGATGAACCACAAAATAAGGGTCATTATTAAACCAGAGAATTGATGAGAGGGGAATATCATGAGTGAGACAGTTGGCAATGAAGAAGGCAAGAAGCAAGTGAGGAAAGACAAGATTCTATTCGAGACGGGGGAGCTATCGCCGCAAGAGCTTGAAGCAGCTCTCAATACTTTACCTGTTGATATCACCTTTGTTGACAGGGAAGATAAAGTCCGATACTTCAGCCAGTCCAAGGAGAGAATTTTTCCCAGAACCAAGGCCGTTATTGGCCGTAGGGTTCAGCAATGCCATCCACAAAAGAGCCTGCACGTGGTGGAGCAGATTTTGAATGATTTTAAGAAAAATAAGAGCGATATAGCAGAGTTCTGGATTAATTTGAAGGGGCGGCTTATTCATATCCGGTACTTTGCCGTCCGTGATAAAAACGAAGATTATCTCGGATGTTTAGAAGTAACCCAAGACATCACCGATATAAAAAAGATTGAAGGAGAAAAAAGGTTATTATCATAGCAACTTCACCTACGGTCGACATTAATTGGGGAAATGATGGCCTTTTTGTCAAGGTTATCCAATTGTTCAATGGGCATAGCTGGACGTTCTTTTTCTTCATTTCCATTGTTTAATAAGTCTTCCCAGTTTTTGGCCCATCTTTTTGAGGTTATCTAACTCCTCCTCATCGGGTAGATATTGAATGTTTATGGCCGGCAGAGCCATTTCCCAGCCGAGGTTTCTTATAACAGTTTCTATTTCTCCTATCGCCTGTCCTCCCCAGCCGTAGGATCCGAAGGCAAAACCCATTCTCTTTTTGGGACGCAGTCCCTTTAAATAGGTAAGAAAAGCTCCCACCGTGGGAAATATCCCATTGTTAAGGGTAGGAGAGCCAACTAAAATGGCTTTGGAAAAAAGAACATCTGTTAGTACATCAGAGATATGATTGGTTTTCAATGCTCTCATAGTTACTGGGATATCTTCCCTTTCCAGTCCTCCTTGCAGGCTGTAGGCAATCTTACTGGTTGAGCCCCACATAGTATCGTAAACAATCAAAGCTCTTTTTTAAAGAGCAGCCAATGCCTTTTTTACCTGCTCGCCATAGGGAAGAACAATATTGGCATAGTATTTGGCGGCTTCCTCAAAGGTAATGTCCCAGCCTACCTCATCATCAAAGCGCTTGGCACTGGCAAGGTGCTGGCCAAAGGCATCATTAGATAAAAGAAGTTTCTCTTCTGGAATATAAGTAACCATATTATCAGGCCAATGCACCATCGGGGTCAGGAAAAACTGTAAGGAGCGCTTACCAATATTGATGGTATCCCCGGATTTCACCACCCTAAAATTCCAGTCCCTCTTGAAGTGCCTGCTGAGACCCTTTTCACCCTGAGGAGAGGTAATTACTTTAGCTTTGGGAGCAATCTTCAAAATTTTCGGGATGCTGCCAGAATGATCCATTTCCACATGGTTAGCCACCACATAGTCAATACGGGATGGATCAATAATTTCTTTAACTCGAGAGAGCATCTCCTCAAAAAGATAGTGTTTGACGGTATCCACCAGAACGGTTTTCTCATCGACAATGAGATAAGCGTTGTAAGTAGAGCCTTTCTGAGTAAGGTAACCGTGAAAGTTGCGCAGGTCCCAGTCTATACCGCCAACCCAGTAGATTCCAGGTTTTATTTCTACAGGCTTCATATCGTACCTCCTACAGTGGTTTTTCATGATCAATCATTTTCCTTCCTTTTCAAATTGTTCCTTATTTGCGCCGCAGATAGGACATACCCAATCCTCGGGTAACTCTTCAAAAGGTGTTCCTGGCTTTATCCCACTATCTGGGTCGCCCTTTTCTGGATCGTAAACATATCCACAAACTGTGCATCTATACTTTTCCATATCAACTGCTCTTTTTTTTGGTGCTTCTTTTATGTAAGTTGGGGCAGTCTCCAATTTCTATTTTAACCTTTTAACGTAGACCCTGCATTCTCCTTCCCTTTCTTCTATTCTCAGGAATTCATTCCCTGTGTTCTTACACCAGGCAGGCATATCTTCCTTTATCCCTTCATCATCAGAGATGATTTCCAGTACCTCGCCGATCCTAAGATCCTTGATCTTCTCTCTGGTTTTTGCAATAGGCATGGGGCAATATAGTCCCAGGCAATCTAAGGTGGCATCTGCCTTCATTTTTTTCCTCGCCTCTATTTTTAAATGAAGAGGTTGATTTTCCCCTCGCTGACCTCCCCCAGATAAGTAGCAACCCCGGCTAATCTACCTACTTCGGGGATAAGATCCTCTCTGGAAATTCCCATCATCCCCATGGTGGTGGTGCAGGCGACAAATTCTACTCCCATCTTTTGGGCCATGCTGATCATTTCTTCCAAAGAAGGCATTTTGGAGTCCTCCATCAGCTTCTTCATCATCGAGCTACCCAGACCTCCCATATTCAATCGGGACAGAGGAAGTCTCCTCGCCCCACCTCGGTTAAGTAAATTAAGCATCTTTCGCATTATGCCCCTGGTCCTACTTACCTTTTTATCTTTTCTGATCACGCTTAATCCCCAGAAGGTAAAGAATATAGTAACTTTCATCTCCATAGCAACGGCACCGATGGCCAGGCTAAAAGCAGCTAGAGCCTTATCTAAATTACCACTAAAAACGATAATAGTTACCTTTTCCGCCATCTTTATCCCTTTAAAAGCTATTCTTTTTAAGCTTTGCTCTACATTGTGGGCAAAAAAGGGCCTGTTACCTTTGGTATAATGGGGACATTTCTCTCAATCTTTGTACTATGGGAGGGAGAGTCTCCAGTAGATAATCTATATCTTCCTTAATAGTTTCTTTTTTCCAGTAAAAACCTGGATTCAGGTGGCCATATTCTATAGTAAAGGTGAAGACCGTCAAGGAGATGAATCGTCGCTAAGTTGGTTTGCGAGATGAAGCATCTGTAATTGACAGATATTGCGATTATGATTATGGTAAGGGCTGTAAATTGTGCAGAAGTCTGCTCCGGTGATGATGGAGAGAAGACGGCCATAAGTAAGAAGGAGCTCGTCGTTCACGCCGGAGAAGAGCTACAGCACGCCTTAACCCTGGCTGATCAGATCGATTATCTCGGTGGTAGCCCCACAGTTAAGGTGTTGCCTGCCAGTACCTCAGCCGACAATAAAGAAATGCTGCAGCAGGATCTAGATGAGGTCTAGAGAGGGAAGAGATACCTCCAACCACAGAGCTCATACAGATAGGTTTTTTAGCCAGTTTGGTGGCCGGCCTTGCCACCGGTGCCGGGGCTTTGCCCGTTTTATTTACCAGGCGGGTTTCGCATAGAATACTGGATGTCATGCTCGGATTTGCCGCCGGGGTGATGTTGGCGGCTACGGCCTTCAGTCTCCTTATTCCGGCAATCGAACTGGGCAGGATCTGGATAACCGTTCTGGGAACCGCAATTGGAGGGTTGTTCCTCCATCTAGTCGATCGCTTTACCCCTCACCTTCATTTCATATCCGGACCAGAAGGACCCTCTTCAAACCTCAGGCGTATTTGGCTCTTAATTCTAGCTATAACTATTCACAATTTTCCTGAAGGACTGGCAGTGGGAGTAAGTTTTGGTAGTGGAGACATGCGGGCCGGAATGGCCCTGGCTACCGGGATAGGGCTTCAAAATATGCCCGAGGGCCTAGCGGTGGCCTTGCCTTTGGTTCGGGAAAAATATCACCGAAGGAAGGCTCTGTGGTACGCCACCCTCACCGGTTTGGTGGAACCCGTGGGAGGTCTTTTGGGGATATCTATTGTTACTTTGGCACGGCCCCTTCTTCCCCTGGGTCTAGCTTTTGCTGCCGGAGCTATGTTATTTATCGTCTGTGACGAAATGATTCCTGAGAGCCATCGAAAGGGCCACGAAAGAGATGCCACTTTTGGATTGATGGTTGGCTTCATCATCATGATGGTGCTCGATACTACCTTTGGCTAGAATAGTAGCCATTAGTGATTAAAATAATTAACCCCTGAGACTTTAGCAAAGAGTAGATAGGGCAAAGATGGTTCTTTTTTGGATTCTGGTGGTAGTAGGAATCTTGGCCTTGACAAAATGGTTGCTCATGCCTATCTCCAGAACAAGGAAGTTCGCAGTAAGCTTTACAAATCTAAGAAAGCCGTATGCCAGAAGTAATATGAGTCAAAGAGATAGAGTACTCAGGGCTCAATTTAAAGTAACACGATAGATCTTACTCACTTCTTTTTGAGCATCTTCATTGTCTCTCGCAGGAAAGCAGAGAGATCAGATGGCTGCCTTGAGGTAATGAGGTTCCCATCGACAATAACCTCTTTGTCCTCATAGATGGCACCCGCATCCTTCAATTCCTCAGCTACTGACCTATAACAGGTTGCATGTCTGCTTCTTACCAGGTCTGCTGTTACCAGGAGCTGTGGGCCGTGACATATGGCCGAGACAGGCTTGTTTTCGTGAAAGAAATCTTTGGCAATTTTAATAGCTTCCTCCTCCTTTCGTATGGCCTCAGGTGCTCTTCCCCCAGGGAGGATGAGAATATCATAATCACCAGATCTCACCTCCTCCAGGATTTTATCTACTTTTACCTCGTAGCCGTGTTTTCCCCTTATTTTGCCTTTTCTCATGGACGCAATATCTACCTCAATTCCTTCTTCTTTTAGTCTGTAATAAGGGACCAAAAGTTCTGAGTCTTCAAAATTATCCGCACTGATGATCAAGGCTTTCATATACTTTCACCTCCCATAAACATGCGGATTGGTAACCTCCTGGTAGGTATTTTGTGCTTGTGTCTATTTTTCTTCTCCACCTTTTACATTCCTCTTCTTGAATCAATTAAATTAGATAATTTTGCCCTATCCGGTTCCCTCTTGTACAGGGGATCGGTATTTTTTTGGTAAATACCTACATTCTCTTCAAAGGTAGATTTATGTGGATTCACATACAAAATCCCCAGAGGAAGCTTGCCCTTCTCTGTTGCCCTTTTAAATGCTTGCTGCCTGTCCTGTGGATGGTATGAGTCGTCAAGATAGTAGGTGTTTTCTTTAAACCATTCGTATGTATTTACTTTATTGTAGCTAATGCAGGGCTGAAAGATATCCACCAATGCAAAGCCTTTGTGCGTAATAGCTTTTTTTAGTATTTCTTTTGTCTCTTCCGTATCCCCGGCAAATGCTCTTGCAACGAAAGAGGCGTCCAGAGCAACTGCTATTGCTACAGGGTTAAATGGCTCAAGAAATACACCTCTTACCTGAACCGGAGTTTTAAAACCCTCCCCGCTGGTGGGTGAGACCTGTCCCTTGGTTAACCCATACACCATATTATTGTGCACAAGAGTAGTTATATCAGGATTTCTGCGGATTGCGTGTATAAGGTGATTTCCGCCTTCAGCATACATACACCCATCGCCACTTTCAGCTATCACAGTAAGATCAGGATTTGCTGCTTTGATTGCGGTTGCTGCAGGGAGAGATCTTCCGTGCAGCCCATTGAATACATTGGTTTTCAGGTAATGAGGAGTTTTTGCTGCCTGGCCTATCCCTGAGACAATTACCAGCTTCTCTGGCTTTATGTCAAGCTCGGAAAGGGCTTGCTTCAACACACGCAGAATACTGAAGTTGCCGCATCCAGGACACCAGGCTATGTCGATATCTCCCATGTCAAATACTTTCGTATCCATAAATCATGCCCCCTCATCTCATAGTGTTCTCATATTCTCCATGACCTCTTCCAGGAAAAAAGGTAAACCGTTATATTTGAGAATCTTCTTCTCAATATTAATACCCGTGCAAAGTTCTATCAATGAACCAAATTGAGAGGTAGCATTATTTTCAATAACCACACGCCTTCTTGCTTTTTTGAGGTAATCTGAGGTAGCGAGAGGTAGTGGATACACCTGTTTAAAGTGGAGAAAAGAGATATCTTCCCTCCCTAGGTGCCCTATTGCTTCCTTAACCACATGATAGGTTGAACCCCATCCTACGATGAGAGTTTTGTAGTTTTTGCTCCCCACAAGCTCAGGTGGAATTGCCTCTTTTTTCATTGACCCCAGCTTTTTAAGCCTCTTATCAACCATTTTTGTTCTTACCTCAAAGTCTTCGGTAATATGCCCCTCCGCATTGTGCTCATCGCTATCTACTACCACAAGACCTTCTCCAAATCCAGGAATGCCCCGGGGAGAGATACCATCCGGAGTGATTTTGTACCGTTTGTAGTCTTTATCTGTTCTCACTATGCATCTTTCAATGTGCAGGCTGGAGGTAGTAAGAGAAGGTATGTTGTAGTAGGAGTCAAGCAGGTACTGATCGGTGAGCAGGAATACAGGAACCTGATATTTGTCGGCAAGATTGAAGGCTTTCTGGGTAAGATAAAAGGCATCCTCAATGCTGCCCGGGGCAAGGATAATTCGTGGAAACTCTCCGTGACCTGCATGAAGGGTGAACAGCAGATCTCCCTGTTCTGTTCTGGTGGGAAGTCCAGTTGCTGGAGCTGGCCTTTGACCCAGATGAATAACAACCGGCATCTCCAGCATACCAGCAAGACTTAAACCTTCTACCATGAGAGCAAATCCTCCCCCGGAGGTGGTAACCATGGCTCGTGCGCCCGCATACCAGGCTCCAACTGCCATATTCATCGCACTAATTTCATCCTCTGCCTGTTCAACAACGATGTCAAAGTCTCGGGAGTGCTGAGCCATGAATACTGCTACCGGAGTTGAAGGAGACATAGGGTAAAAAGAGACAAAATTGCACCCTCCGCCGATCGCACCTAGTGCTACTGCCTCCGCACCATTCACGAGAACCTCATCTGTAACCTTGAAGTTTTTCTCTATCTTTACCTCAATTTTGCCCGAAGCTACTAAATCAGCGCCGATCTCGTACCCTTTTCTTGCCGCTTTAATATTTTTCCTTACCACCTTCTCTCCCTTGGCAGAAAAATGCTCCCTTAAGTAATCCTCAAGAATATTTATCTCAACCTTAAAAAGACCTGAAAGTACTCCGACAGCAACTGTATTGGAATAGATTTTGCTTCCAACATCGGATGCTACTTGAGAGAAAGGCACATCCATTATCTTGTCTTCCCTGCCGCGGTATTCCCTTTGTAAATTCTCTCTATCCCCCAGGATCATGGTTTCAGAAGAAACTCTTTCCCCCAGATGCTGCAGTGCACCTTCACTGAGAGGAGTGAGAATATCAATCCTGTCAACGAAAGAAGATACCCTCCTTGATGATATGCGTATCTCTGTGGAATTCGTTCCCCCCCGTATGCGGGACATATATTCTTTGCTGGAGAAAACGTTGTATCCAGAAAGCTTCAAAACGCGGGCAAGGATGTGCTCAACGGTTTGGATCCCCTGTCCGGCCTCACCAGCTAGAACAATTGAAACATAATCGTCAGTGTCAGCTAAGCGGCTAACCATATGCTGCACCCCCTATAAACATTGATATACACAACCTGCGTTCTCCCAATCCTTATCCTTTCCTATTAAGACCTTGTAGGCTAGTGGCAACGCCTTCCCAAGTGGAGGACTTCTCTTCGCCGATTTCGAAATCTACCCAAAGATATCCTTGGCAACCAGCCTAACTGAAAACCCATGTTCTTTGGCAAGCATCTCACCGTATCCCCCATTCGCCTTGAGGACTGAGCCAGCTTTAATCTTAGCCTCCTTTTATCACTCTTAACATCCTTAAAGAGACCTCCACCGAGTTCATCAACTCTTATCTTTGGCTTCTTTCGTTGATTTATAAGCCCTCATAACCTCGTCTACGAAGGAAGACTCGGGAAGAGCCCCCTCAAACCCAAACTCCTCGTTTATCAGCACCTTGGGAACTCCCATTACTCCGTATTTATTGACTAGATGGGGAAATTCAGCCGACTCTACCATATCTGAGGTAATATGTTCACTTTCCAGAGCAAGTTTGTGAGCCATGGTGACGGCGGAAGGGCAATAGGGGCAGGTTAAAGTAACGAAGACCTGGATGTGTATGGGTCTATCAATTTTACCTATCTTATCCTTTGACTCTAAAGATAGATCAGTAGCTTTCCTGGAGACATCATAAATGGCGGAAATAAGAGAGTTAAATTCATAGCCTCCGGGAATCCCAAAAAATCTGATTCCGTAGTCCCTCTCTCCTTCCACCACAATGGCTGGGATCTTATCGATTGTGTACTGCTGGGACTTTTCCCTATCCAAGGCGAAGTTATATACTTCGGAGCTAATCTTGGGAGAAAGAGAAGCTATCTCCTCGGTGAGTCTGCGGGTCTCCTCACAGTAGTGGCATTCGATCTTCTGGGTAAAATTCACCAACCTCACCTGGCCAGTTAATTTCTTGAACCTTTCCCTTACCTCATTTTGCACCTCGTCCTTAAGTAAGGTCATGTTTACCTCCCCTATAATTTACCCCGTTAGAAAACTCCAACCGTGAGATTAGAGATGAGGATGATTTTCTAAATGAATGGCTCAGGACGGGTTAAAGTTCTTTCCAAGCCTTCTAACGGGGTTTACCTCAATCTCAATAAATATTGATAGGCAGTGAGAGTTGCCTTGGCTCCTTCTCCGCAGGCTACGATAATCTGTTTCTCCGGAACACTGCTTACATCTCCAGCAGCAAACAGTCCCGGAATATTGGTGTGGTTGCTGCAGTCTACTACAATCTCACCTGCTTCATTAAGATTCACCAGGGATCTGGAAAATTCTGAATTGGGAACCAGTCCAATCTCGATGAAAACTCCCTCGAGGGATAAGCTCTTTTCCTCGCCACCATCTAGAGGTTCTATGATTATACCCTCTACCCTCTCCTTTCCCTTAATCTCCTTTACTCTGTGTCGGGGGAAGAAAGTTACCTTCTTTTCCTTTTCTATCTGCTTCACCAAGACAGTATCCGCTCTCCAGGTGGAGGCGATATCTACCAGATAAATCTTAGGGGAAATTTTGACTAAATCTAGGACTGCCTCAAAGGCAGAGTTCCCTCCCCCAATCACCGCCACCTCCCTTCCTTCAAAAAAAGGAGCATCACAGACACTGCAGTAAGTTACTCCCCGTCCGATGAGTCTCTCTTCTCCTGAAACATTAAGGGAACGAGATCTTTTGCCAGAGGCGATGATTACTGTCCTGCCCCTAAATTTTTTCCCGCTCTTGGTGAAGATAGAAAAAACGTCTTTTTCTTGGCTTAACTCCTCAACTTCTTCCCCAATTTCTTGATCTATGGGGAAGCGGCTTACCTGTTCTTTGAATTTATTAACTAGCTCTCTACCTTCAATATATTGATAACCCATGTAGTTTTCCACCTCTGCGGTCACGAGAACCTGACCACCCAGGTCCTTACTGACGAGGAGTGTCGCAAGTCTTTTGCGAGCAGCGTAAATAGCGGCGGTCATCCCTGCTGGTCCCCCACCTATTATCAGAAGATCATAAATGAGTTCAGTCTTCCCGGTTGGTTTTTCCTCCTCTTTAGAGAGAATAAAATCTAACTCCATGACTTCCCCCTTTTATTCGATCAGGTTCGCCTTCAACTTATTTTATACTCAAAAAGAATCTGGATGTCAACAAACCAGAATATCTCTGGTGGGAAGAAGCTCTAATTTTACTTTAACACGATTTCGAACCGCTTTATAATACGATCTGAACCTTAAACCCAGCAGCTAGAAGATTAAGTAAAATTAATAGTTCAAGCAATCCCAAATTCTTTCCGGACACCGGAGAATCCGAACTTTTGACAGTCTGGCGGCATGTGATAGAATATTTCATTGTTTCCTGGTAGGGTGAGTCAGAGAATGAAGATCGGCGGAAAAACAAAAATAGTGGGGATATTCGGCTATCCTTTAGCTCATTCCCTATCTCCCCATCTACATAATGCTGCCTTTGCTCTATTAGAGCTTGATTTTGTCTACCTTCCCTTCTGGGTAGAACCCGAGGATTTAGACTTAGCGGCCCGGGCAATAAAATCTCTGAATATGGTGGGGGTCAATGTGACCATTCCTCATAAGGAGGAGATCATCGCCTATCTGGATGAGGTAACCCCTGAGGCCCGGATGATGGGAGCAGTGAATACCGTTCTTAACAGAAAAGGCAGGCTCATTGGCTACAATACTGATGGTCAAGGTTTCATTGATTCTCTTAATAAGGAAGGAAGATTTGACCCCAGGGGAAAAAGAGTGATGCTTCTGGGAGCCGGAGGTGCAGCACGGGCCATTTCATCGGTTCTGATCCGGCAAGGAATTGCTTCTCTTATCATTGTTAACCGAACGCAAAGAAGAGGAGAAGAGCTGGCCCATCATCTGAAAAGGATTTTCAAGAATAGATGCCCCATAGACCTCCTCGAGTTTAACCAAAGGAGCTTCTGGGGAGGGGTGCGGGAAATCAATCTCTTTGTCAATGCTACTTCAGTAGGTATGCATCCGGAGAACCATTTGTTAATTAATCTGGATCTATTTTCTCCGGGCACCTTTGTTTATGATGTAGTGTATAACAGAAAAACAGAGCTTCTAGAAGCAGCCGAGGAGCAAGACTTACCTTGTTTGGGAGGATTGGGGATGCTCATCCATCAGGCAGCCCTCTCCTTTGAAATCTGGACTCATCGAAAGGCTCCGCTCCAGAAGATGAGAGAAGCGGCCGAGAAAGAGTTGGGAATGGGAAAAAGGGGGATATGATGCTTCGCTATTTAACTGGAGGGGAATCTCACGGAAGGGCTCTGGTCGCTATTCTTGAGGGGATCCCGGCAGGTCTTTCCCTGTCTTGCCGTGATATTGACGGGGAGCTGAGGCGCCGACAGGTAGGCTATGGTCGCGGAGAGAGGATGAAGATAGAAAAGGATAGGACCGAGATTCTTTCTGGTGTTCGTGGAGGCAGAACTTTAGGAAGCCCCATTGTTCTAATGATAAAGAATCTGGAGTGGCCAAGATGGCAAAAGATTATGGCGGTGGAGGAAAATGTTGATCATGCTGCCCTGACTCAGCCTCGACCTGGTCATGCTGACCTGGCCGGAGTCATCAAATATGACCTTGAGGATATAAGAGATGTGCTGGAGAGGGCCAGTGCTCGGGAGACAGCAGTCCGGGTGGCAGTAGGGGCCATCTGTAAGAAATTTTTGCGAGAGTTCGGGATAGATTTTTACAGCCGTGTTATTCAGATTGGCAAGATAAGGGATAAAAAAGAGTGGCAGCCGGATCAAGCCGATTATTCTTCAATTGAGTCTTCATCCCTCAGATGTCTGGATAGGGAAAAAGAGAAACAAATGAAGGAGCTTATTGACCAGACCAGAACAAAGGGTGACACTCTGGGGGGGATCTTTGAGATCTATACTACCAATCTACCCATAGGATTGGGGGGGTATACCCAATGGGATGTTAAACTGGATGCCGGGCTAGCTAAAGCCATAATGAGCATCCAGGCCATAGTAGGAGTGGAAATAGGACTGGGTTTTGCTTCGGCAGAAAGATGGGGATCCCGGGTTCAGGATGAGATATTTTATGATGGGGAAAAAGCCCGTTTTTTCCGCAAGACCAACCGGGCCGGGGGCATTGAGGGAGGAATGAGCAATGGAGAAACCCTGATTATGAGAGCCGCCATGAAGCCTATTTCTAGCCTGGCTCGGCCCCTTCGCTCAGTGGACCTCATCACCAAGAAAGAGGTGAAGGCAGCTCGCCAAAGAGCAGATATCTGTGCTGTTCCTGCAGCAGCCGTCATCGGGGAGGCAGTGGTGGCTTTTGAGATTGCCCGGGAGGTGCGGGAGAAGTTTGGCGGGGACAGTCTAGCTGAAGCCAGGAGGAACTACCAGAGTTACATGGACTACCTGGCCAAAAAACAGGCAAGATGAACATTATCCTGACGGGTTTTATGGGTACCGGGAAAAGTGCGGTGGGTAGGAAATTGGCCAAGAGGTTAGACATGGAGTACCTGGATACCGATGAGCTCATTGAAGAAAGGGAGGGCTCTAAGATCTACCATATATTTGAAGAAAAAGGGGAGTGCTACTTTCGTAAGGTGGAAAGCGCCATGGTCAGGGAGGTTTCACGTCTTGACAGATATGTCATCTCTACCGGTGGGGGAGTAGTCTTGAAAGATGAAAATATCAAGGCTTTGAGGAGAAACGGTTTTATCATTTGTCTTACTGCTAATCCAGAGGTTATTCTTAAAAGAACCGAGAGGATCCTGGATCGCCCCCTTTTAAATGAGCCTGATCCAGGAAAAAGAATCAAAGAGCTCCTGAGGATGAGACAAGCCTATTATGAGAAGGCGGATTTTTCTGTAGACACTTCCAACCTACCCCTAGAGGAGATAGTCAGGAGAATAGAGGAGGTTTTGAGGAAGAAGAATGAAAGTTGTTCCTGTAGAGCTGGGGGAACGTAGCTATCCTGTCTACATAGGAGGGGATATAGCTGATCTGGGTGGGGCAGCCAGAGAATTTGATCTGGGGGAAAAGGTTTTAGTTATTTCCACTGCCCCCATTGCCTCCCTTTACGGGAGGAAAGTAAGGGATGTTCTTACCAGCTCAGGCTTTCAGGTTTCTTTAGCCAGAGTCCCGGATGGGGAGAAGTACAAGACATTATCTTGGGCAGCGAAATTATATGAAGAGTGTGCTGAAGACAAGCTAGACCGAAACTCCACCATCCTCGCCCTGGGAGGAGGAGTAATAGGAGATCTGGCTGGATTTGTTGCTTCCACTTATCTTCGGGGAATTAATTTTATTTATCTGCCTACCACTCTCCTGGCGCAGGTAGATGCCAGCATAGGTGGAAAGGTGGGAGTAGACCTTCCTCAGGGTAAGAACCTGGTGGGCTCCTTTTATCAACCCCGCCTCGTTTATATGGACCTTAAGGTGCTCAGGACTCTCCCACCGGCCCAGATAAAAGAGGGATTGGCTGAGATCATAAAATATGGGGTGATAGAGGATAAGGATCTTTTCCTTTATCTGGAGCAGAATCTGGAAAAAATTGAAACTTTGAGTCTTGACTCTCTGGAATACATCATTACCCGATGTGTTCAAATTAAAGCTGCTGTTGTCCAGGAGGACGAGAGGGAAAAGAGGGGAAAGCGTCAGGTTCTTAATTTTGGTCACACTATTGGTCATGCCATAGAGTCGGGCACTGGATACGGAAGGTATAGCCATGGAGAAGCTGTGGCGGTGGGAATGATAGCAGCAGCGAGAATAGCTAAGAAGATGGGTTTTCTCCCGGAGGATTCACTAGTTAGAATGGAAAATCTGGTGAGGAGAGCAGATCTTCCCAGCCGGGTGGAGGGAGTGAACGGTGGTAAGCTCTGGGATGCTCTTTATTTGGATAAGAAGATCAAAGGAGGTAAACTCTATTTTGTCCTGCCCAGAAGAATAGGAGAGGTTTTTCTCACCGATAAGGTTCCTCTCACTTTGGTAAGAGAGGCAATTAGAGAGCTGGGGGTGGAAAAATGATTCACATTCTAATCATTCATGGACCTAATATTGACCTTCTAGGGATGCGGGAAAGAAATATTTATGGTAAGATGAGTCTTTCTAGATTAAATCAGCTCATCAGAGAAAGAGCAAAAAACCTGGGAGTGGAGGTAAAGATCAGCCAGTCAAATCGTGAAGGCGATATTGTTTCGCTCATAGGAAAGACTAAAAACTGGGCTGACGCTATCATCATCAATCCGGCTGCTTATAGTCATACCAGTGTGGCCATCAGGGATGCCATCCTGGCCGTCAATATCCCCACTATAGAGGTTCATCTATCCAATATTTATCAGAGGGAGGCCTTTCGACAGAAGTCCCTAACTGCTGGGGCTTGCGTAGGCCTGATTCTAGGATTCGGGCTCCAGAGTTATCTTCTGGCTCTGGAGGCAGCGGTGAATATTATCAAGGAGAAGAGCAAAAAATGCAGTTAGAAAACTTGCGTCGTCAGATTGATGAAATTGACTCTAAGCTGGTGGATCTTCTTAATGAGAGGATGAGGAAGGTTTTTGAAATTGCTGAGGTTAAAAGAAGGAGAGGAGGAACCCTTTATTCTCCGGCTAGAGAAAAGAGGATTTTCCAGCGATTGATCCAGCATAACCAGGGTCCCTTACCCAACGAAGCTTTGCTAGAGATCATGCAGCTTATCCTTAAAACCTCACTTACCCTTCAAAGTGAACCTAAGGTAGTCTATTTCGGCCCTCCAGCGACCTTTACTCATCTTGCGGCTATAAAGAATTTTGGCAGGCAAGCTGAGCTTATTCCGGAAAAAAGTATCAGTGGGATTTTCTCCAGGGTAGAAAAAAAGCAGGCAGAGTTTGGGGTGGTGCCGGTAGAGAACTCCACCGAGGGGGTGGTTACTCATACTCTGGATATGTTTCTGGACTCAGATCTCAAAATATGTGCCGAGACCGTTCTAGAAATTTCTCATCATCTTCTAGGCAGGGGCTTTTTAGAGAAGGTAAAAAAGATCTATTCCCATCCCCAGGCTCTGGCTCAGTGTCGCGGGTGGCTGGAAGAGAATGTTCCCACCGTGAGATTGGCAGAAGTGGAAAGCACAGCCAGGGCCGCCCAGATGGCTGCGAAGGACCTTACCTGTGCTGCCATTGCCTCTGATGTAGCCGCCTCTCTCTATAATCTTAATATTATCGCATCGCACATTGAGGACAGCCCTCATAACTATACCCGGTTTTTGGTCGTCGGCCGGGAATACAATAAGGAGAGGAGCGGACAGGATAAGACCTCTATTCTTTTCTCCATCAAGGATAGGGTAGGGGCTCTGCATAACATGCTAGCTCCCTTTCTTAAGTACGGAATCAATTTGACCAAAATTGAATCCCGAC
>Ga0209979_1002397_pt1 | contig 18019 bp, 12 predicted proteins | sample AnhtaG_FD_183114 | JGI IMG/M metagenome (GOLD analysis project Ga0209979, IMG submission 183114) | Deep subsurface microbial communities from Anholt, Denmark to uncover new lineages of life (NeLLi) - Anholt_01485 metaG (SPAdes) (version 2) | ecosystem: Environmental > Aquatic > Marine > Oceanic...
ATCCTCTATCCCCCAAATGGTGACCGTCTGCTCGTCGTACGCGGCTATGGACCCTGGCAGGCTGGGAAAGCGAGGCTTGTTGGCGCCCTCGTCGATGGACAAGAGAGCAGGCAAGGGGGCCTCTATTATTGCGTAACCGTCCGAGAGCTTGTGTCTGGCAGTGACTTTCCCTTCTCCGACGACCAGATGCCTGGCCCTCGTGATCTGGGGCAAATCGAGGTGCTGCGCCAGTCGTGGCCCAAACTGCCCGCTCCCGTCTCCCAGGGCTTTGTGCCCCGTCAAGATCAGATCGTAGTCGCCGATCTTCTGCATCGCCTTGGCCAGTATGAGGACCGCCGCGGAGACATCCACGTCTGAAAACGCGTCATCATTGAGCAAGACGGCTTCATCAACATCCATGGCTAGTGCTTCCCTCAAGATGTCCTCCGCCTCGGCGGGTCCCATGCTTATCACCACCACCTGAGCAGCCTGTTCGTCCTTCAACTTCAGAGCTTCCTCAAGGGCGTACCTGTCCCCAGGATTCATCATCAGCTCCGCGCTGCGGGTGTCGAGGATCCCTCGCGAACGGCTGACCCGCACTGTGGTTGGGTCGTAGACCTGCTTGATGGCTGCGATGACCTTCATACGCAGACTCCTCCTATGGCTCTATCTGTACGCCCAGCTTTCGGAAGGCCTCCATGGCGATGACGATACGCTGTATCTCATTGGCACCTTCGAAGATCTCCGTGATCCTGGCATCGCGGTACATCTGTTCCACTGGATAGTCCCTCATATATCCCAGAGCGCCGTGTATCTGCACACCCTTGTCCACCACCCGGGCCAGCACCTCCGACCCGAAGAGCTTGCAGATGCCGCCCAACTGCCGGTAGGGGCGACCCGAGTCGGCCAGCCAGGCCACACGATACACCAGGGAGCGTAGGGCCTCGATCTCGGTAATCATATCGGCGACCATGAACTGGATGGCCTGCTTCTGAGCTATGGGCACGCCGAACTGCTCGCGATACTTGGCGTATTCGAGAGATACCTTCAGCACTCCCTCGGCGCCTCCGAGGCAGCCGGCACCCAACCCATGGCGACCATGATCGAGCGTGCGCATCGCGGTCAGAAAACCCATGCCTACCTGTCCAATCACGTTGTCGGCGGGCACGCGACACCCGTCGAAAACTAGCTCCGCCGTCGAGGAACCGACTATGCCCATCTTCTCGTCGATGGTTCCAAGTGAGAAGCCAGGAAAACCCTTCTCCACCACGAAGGCGGTGTGTCCTCCCCGATAGCCCATCGTCTTGTCAGTCACGGCGAAAACGCTGAACACCTCGGCATCCACCCCGTTGGTGATCCATATCTTCGTCCCATCGAGGATGTAGCTATCACCCTCCCTCACGGCTGCGAGACTTATCGAGGCGGCATCGGAGCCGGCGTTGGACTCGGTGAGGGCGAAAGCAGCGATCTTCTCACCTGTGCATAGAGGAGGCAGGTATTCCTGCTTGAGTCGCTCGCTGCCGTCGAGATGGATGGCCGTAGCACCGATACTGGTGTGAGCGCCCACGAGGACGGCCACCGAGGGGTTGCCTTTCATCAACTCTTCCATGAGGATACAGTACCCCGTTTCCCCCGCTCCGGCTCCACCGTACTTGGTGGGGAAGGGCACGCCGAAGAACCCCAACTCGCCCATCTGCTGGCGCAGGTCGAGGGGGATGGTGTGCGTCTCCTCTATCTCTGGAGTCCTGGGTGAGATTTCCTGTTCGGCAAACTCCCGCACTGCGTGGCGCAGCAACTCGTGCTTCTTCTCAAAAGTGAAATCCATGTTCCACCTCCGCAGCTCCTTCGAATGGACACCGGCCGATCCTACCTCACCGCAAACGTGGTACTTCTCTCGAAATGCCCATCCAAGTACACCTCCACACGGTATCCTCCCTTCGGCCAGTGATTGCGGCTGGTCAATTCAAAACCCACACAGCCAAAGCCGCCCGCCTCCACCTGGTAGTTGATCTCTTCAATGAACTGCTCGCCGAAATACCACCGACTGGTCACCGTCGATCCGGTGCGCAGGTTGGAAACCTGCACTGAGCAGTAGAACGGACGATCGGCGGGGAAAGTGGTGAGCTCGTCAACGGGGCAGTAATCAGCATCAAGAGCCGTGGTCAAGACAATGTCATTGATCGAGGACCCACCAGCGAAAACATCACAGGCAGATAGCAAGACCGCCAAGACGGCCATGACGCAAAGCCGGCACCCCAGCCTAAGGATCACTCTCAGTCTCCTTTTTTGCCCGCCCCTCGGGGCAGGCTAACGATACCATCGATCCTTAACACTGTCAAGGCCTCCAAAGGAGACTGTTGAGGAACACCCACCGGATTGTGCGAGCGTGGCAGGACCGTCGCTCTATCAGGAGGAGACGATACCCTGCCCGCCTCGTCAGAACAACGCCTGAGGTCCTGGCCGAACGGCGACGTCGGCACAACGGCACCATGTATTCCATCCAGTTGGATACGTCTGATGACGGTGCGCCGAGAGGTTCTGAAGGTCCAAATGGTCTCTGGCACGTTGTCTCCGTGGGCAAGGACGAAATCGATCATCGATGTGCCAAGGACTTCAAGGTTCGTGGAGTCTCTGATGCCGTCGCAAGAAGACTCACTCGGGGTCGTGGAACCACCTCGGTGGGTGACGAAAGCTGCGGTTGCCTAGGGATCGTAGTACATCTGCGACCCAAGGAGATGTCCGCAGACAGCAAATCATGTTCCCGACGAGTTCTAATGGTGTTTGCACGCTGCCTACCCCGATGCTATAATGGATTGACGTCTGGCACCGTAAGAGGACCTAGACAAGAGGTTTTGGATCTCTAGGCACGCTCTGCTGTACGGAGCGGTTCGCAGGTCTGCCAGACGGGTGTGGATCCATGCGATGAGCGAACCTACCTGGAAGAAGTACCTTACAGACTACAACGAGGGTCTCGGGTTGGTCTATGAGCGCCTGGTACTCAACGACTACTTGGACCGCCTACTGGACTCCCATGGTGTCGAAACCGTACTCGAAGCACCCTTATTCGGCATGGCTGGTGTTTCCGGCATCAACAGCGTTCACCTGGCACAGCGGGGATGCGACGTCACCCTGGTGGATGTGAACGCCGAGCGACTGGATGGCATCCAGCGCATTTGGGCGGAACTGGGTCTTCACTGCCGCTTCGTCCTCCAAGGCGACCTGAGTCATTTGCCCTTCGACGATGATTCCTTCGATCTGGCGTGGGAATGGGCTGGCCTGTGGTACCTTGCTGATGCTGCCGGGCTGCTCGAGGAACTTGTGCGGGTCTCCAGACATCTCGTCTTCGTGGCTATGCCCAACAGACTGCAAGTTGGGTACTGGCTGCGCAAACTCGTGGTGGACAAGGAGTTCTTTGACGGCGTGGATGAGCGATGGGTGAACATGGGTCTCATCAAGCGCACTCTCGAAGGGCGGGGCCTGACGATCATCGAGGAGGGAGTACTGGACGTGCCGCCCTGGCCAGACACGGTGATGCCGGCCGCGGAGCTGCTGCGACGCCTGGGCATCAAGTCCAAGAAGCTAGAGCGACAGTTCAGCGGCGACGACTGGCGTTGGAGCACGATGGACTACTACCTCGGCAGGAGACCAGAACTCGAGGATATCATCAACGGCTACGCCATCCTGGAGAGAATACCCCTACCTTGGCGAGTGAAGGTGGTGTGGGCTCACCACCGGTATGCGTTGGGGAGCAAGAGGTAGACCAGGTATGAGGATCATGGTCACCGGGGGAGCCGGATTCATCGGCAGTCACACCGTAGATGCCCTGCTGGCTCGCGGCGATGAAGTGGTGTGTATTGACGACTTCAATGACTACTACAGCCCCCGGCGCAAGCGAGAGAACCTCACCGTGGCCCAGACTTCCGCTTCCTTCCATCTCTACGAGAGCGACATCCGCGACTTCCAGGAGATGGACCGCATCTTCTCCATCGAGAAGCCTCAAAAGGTGATTCACCTCGCGGCCATGGCTGGGGTGCGCAACTCCGTCAAGTTCCCGCTTCTCTACGAAGAGGTCAATGTGAGGGGCACGCTCAACCTCCTGGAACTGGCTTCCCGACATGGTGTCCGCAACTTCGCCCTCGCGTCTACGTCCTCCGTCTATGGAGCCAGCAAGGAGATACCCTTCAAGGAAGATAGCGCCGCCACGAAGCCCTTGGCACCCTATCCCGCGACCAAGAGGTCGTGTGAACTCCTGGCCCACGTCTATCACCATCTCTATGGGTTGCGCTGTACGGCCCTGCGCTTCTTCACCGTCTATGGGCCCAGGGGAAGGCCGGACATGACCCCCTATCTCTTTACCCAAGCCATATCCTTGGGCAGAGAGATAACCTTGTACGACGACGGACGGCCCCAACGTGATTTCACTTTCATCGAGGACATCATCGGGGGGGTGCTGGCCACTTTGGATGCCGACCTGGAGTACGAGATCATCAATCTGGGCAACTCACAGCCGGTGGTCATGCGGGATTTCGTCACCATTATCGAGGATTTGCTGAGCCGACAGGCGGAGATCGTCTCTCCACCACTTCCAGCCACTGAACCTCCTCTCACCTACGCGGACATCTCGAAAGCTCGGCGTTTGTTGGGCTATAACCCCACTACCAGTGTGGAGGAGGGCATGCGCCGCTTCATCGACTGGTACCAGCAGGAGGCGGCCTGAGATGCTGGAACTCCTGCCTCGCCTGCCAGGGTACATGGCCTTTCGTCGCCTGGGGAAGCCGAGACTCCTCCCCTTCAACTTGGTGGTCAGCTTGACCTATCGCTGCAACTCACGGTGCAAGACCTGTAATGTCTGGCGCAAGTCCGCCGACGAGTTGACCACTGACGAGTGGCAGAGGATCTTCCGCAAGATAGGGAAGGCACCCTACTATGTCACCTTCAGTGGCGGCGAACCTTTCCTCCGTTCAGACATCGTGGACATCGTGAGGGCTGCCGCTGCATTATGTCAACCCTCCATCATCACCATCCCCACCAACGCTCTCATGAGTCAGGTAGTCCCACAGAAGGTGGAGCAGATACTGGATGCTGCCCAGGGGATTCAGGTGGGTATCAACGTGTCTCTGGATGGTACTGGCCTGCACCACGATGCGATAAGGGGGGTCGACGGTGCGTACGAAAGGGCGATGGAGACGTATCAAAGGCTGCGAGCTCTGAACCACCGTAACCTCACTCTAGGGGTTCACACCGTCGTCTCTCGCTTCAACGTAGAAGACTTTGCCCAGATCTACGAGGAGCTATCGAAGCTGGAGGCGGATTCCTACATCAGCGAGATGGCGGAGGAACGCGTCGAGCTAGGCACAACAGGCATGGATATTACCCCTTCGCCCCACGAGTATGCCCGGGTTGCTGACTTCCTGACGACCCAGATCAAGAACAGTCACTACTCAGGCCTGGCGCGAATAACCCAGGCCTTCAGAATGCACTACTACGAACTGGCGAAGAGAACGCTCATCGAGGAAAGGCAGGTCATTCCCTGCTACGCTGGCTTCTCGTCGGGCCACATAGCACCGGATGGGGACGTCTGGGCCTGCTGCACCCGGGCCGAGCCTCTGGGCAATCTCAGGCAGACCGACTATGATCTGGCTCCGATCTGGTTTGGCGAGCGAGCGGAGGCCATGCGGCGCAGCATTGTGGCTGGAGAATGCTACTGCCCTATGGCCAACGTAGCCTATTCCAACATGCTCCTTCATCCACCGACGTTGCTGCGGGTAGCGCGCCGCGTGCTGTGGCCCTGAATACTCATTGGCGGGGCTCTGAGGTGTCCATGCTGCGAAGAGCGCGACAATTCTATCACGAGCATTACCAGTTCGTCCTGCTTTCTGTTCTCTTCGTCGCCTTCCGCCTCATGACCCTACTGCTCTACCGCCCCGGTGGGTTCATCGCCGACTACTCCGACTACAACACCAGTTATCTTCCCTTCGCCCAGTGGTCGGACAGAGGTCTCTATCCGTTCATCCACTATTGGCTCGAATGGCCACCGCTGTTCTCTTGGCTGGTAGTGGGGGTCTACCGCTTGAGTCTCCTCATCCCGTCGTGGACCGATCCACGACTGTGGTACAACACCCTACTGGGCCTGTCCCTCCTGCTCTTCGAACTAGGAAACTTCGTGATCATCTATCTGATAGCGTTGCAGCTCTACGACAGGTCGAAGGCCTTCACATGTGCCTTGATCTACGCCTGTCTCTTCGCACCCCTTTACGTGTGGAGCGGCTGGAACGATTCGATGCCCCTCTTTTTCCTCTTGCTGGGCCTGTACCTCTTGTTGAGAGAGAAGGCCCCAATCGCGGGCATCATGGTCGGTATCGGTTTCTGGGTCAAGGTCACGCCCATCCTAGTCGTGCCTGTGGGGATGAGGGTCCTGGGCGGTATGCGACGCAAAGCCCTCTTCCTGGTCGCTACCTGCGTGACCCTAATACTGGTGGCGCTGCCTTTCCTGTGGGTCAACGCCGGTTTCCTGTGGGCATTCTTCGCCAACATGCTGGGCCGCTCGTCGTGGGAGACGATATGGGCTTTGCTGGATGGTTACTACTCCTACGGAGTGGTCACTGCTGATCGTTTGACCGTGCCCAGCGACTTCAGCGCCCACCCTTCATCGCTTCCCTGGCCTCTGATCACCTTCGTCTTCGCACTGGTCCTGCTGTGGCTCTACTCTCGTCGGCTGGATTATGGGAACAAGCTGAAAATCGTGGCCCTGACGGGCCTGACCTTCAACCTCTTCACCTTGTACAGCAAGGGCTATAGCCCCCAGTTCATCGTGCAACTGATCCCCTTCGCGGTCCTGATGTTGCCCAACCTGAGGGGTGTGGGGTACATCATCCTTCTAGACATTGTCAACTTCCTCGAAGCCACGGTCTATTTCATCATGCTGCCGGGCGAGCACTGGCTCTTAGTGACCACCGTCGTCTTTCGAACTCTGCTGATCGTCGCCTTGTGCTCCGAATACGCCCTCATCCTCTTCGACGTGAGGTCACGAAGCATGGTGACCTTGCAGCGCCGGGCCTCTGCCGCTTTGCTGATCTGCCTCAGCGTCGCCCTCTTGCTCCTCCTGTATCCGCTGGGACAAGCGTACCGCTCAAGCCGTTATTCCATGGAGGAGTACCAGCCCGTGATGAACAAGGTCCGAGCCGAAGCTACTCCCGGGAAAGCAGCCATCATCCTGCTGGATGAGAGCCTGTACCAGCGTTTTTATCCGTTCCTTGGGCGACACGTAGCGGCCTACTGCTGTGCCCAGGATGAGCTGCTCTCCGCGATCGCCGCCGACTACGAGGAACTGTGGCTGTTCGATGCGGAATCCCAGGCAGACGAGGTGCCGATTTGGATTGAGAACAAGCAGTTGGCAGTGCATCAATTCGACAACGGAAAGCTCTATCACTACTATGTCACTGAAACGCACTGACAGGACTCTCGCCTTCGCCCTCTTTCTCTTTCTCCTCTCCGTGTATCTGCTGACCTATAGCGGCTCCTTCCATTCCAGCGACGGACAGGCCATGTTCTCCGTCACGGAGAGCATGGTGAGGCGTGGTGAGAGCGACATCAACCAGATACGCTGGATGGGATTGCAGCAAGGAACGTTCGGCCCTGACGGTGAACTGTACTGCCGCAAGGGTCTTGCCACCTCATTGGTGGCATTACCCCTGGTATGGCTGGGCATGGTGGTCCCGCTCTGGGGTGTAGTACAGACGGCCATGCTCCTGAATGTGATGGTCACAGCGCTGACAGGACTCCTGGTCTTCTTGTATGTCCGGCGACTCGGATACGCGTCCTCCACTGCCGTGGCAACTGCACTGGTCTTCGGCCTGGGAACATTGGCCTGGCCCTATGGCAAGTATTTCTTCAGCGAACCTCTGACCGGGCTCTGCCTTTTGGCGGCAGCCTATGGGCTTCTCCACCTGACCTCGACGCAGGTCAGGTGGCCAAACCTCTGGCCTGCGGCCTTCTCAGGTTTCTGGCTGGGGCTCGCCATCGCTGCTCGCTTCGCCAACGCCGTGCTGATCCCCCTCTATCTGGGCGCGCTGGTGTTCCACATCTGGCGCAGGGATGAGTTGATCCTTTGGTCGGCAATCCGCGCCAAACCCTCGCGACTGCTTTCGACGTCCTGGCGTGAGGTCTGTACCTTCGCGCTGCCCATCGTGCTATGGGGCGCCATCGTAGTCGCCTATAACTACCTCCGCTTTGGAAACCCCCTCACCACCGGCTACCTGCCAGAGGAATCCTTCTCCGCTCCTTGGTTGACAGGCATCCTGGGCCTGCTGGTGAGTCCCGGGCGAGGTATCATCTTCTACTGCCCCGTTTTGTTGGCGTGCATCCCTGCTGTTCCCTCGTTCTTTCGGCGCCACCGCCTTGTAGCCGTGCTGCTCCTCCTGGTCAGCATCTCGTATCTCCTACTGTACGGCAAGTGGTTCATGTGGCATGGAGGCTTCGCCTGGGGACCTCGCTTCCTAGTGCCCATCCTTCCCTTGTTGACCATTACTCTCTCGCCTCTGATCGAGAGCTGGAAGGGCAGGTGGCTGGCAGCCTTCTGGGCACTGCTCGGCCTGAGTGTGGCGGTCCAGGTATTGGGCCTGAGCGTCCATTTCATCCACCACCAGGAGGCTCTGCTGGACACTGGCCTGCCTCTCTTCGACCCGATTACCTTCTTCAATCCCCATTACTCGCAGCTCTGGGGGACTCTGGCCTTCTTGACTCCCGACAAGCTGGACTTTGCCTGGCTGCGGTCTTTCCCTCCTGAAGTGAGCGTGGATTGGCTTGCCCTGACCATCAACGTGGCTCTAGTGATCCTGTCTGGGTGGGGGCTCATCCTCGCCCTCCGCCGCAGAGACATGTCCCAGCGGCGGATGTGGACACTTCTGGTCGTCCTGCTGTTGTTGCTCGCCGGGGGCACGGCGGTCTCGCTCGCGCAGTACAACAACGACGGCCACGCTGATTACGTCAGCATGCTGGAGCATCTGGAGGCCGGTTCCCTGCCCAGTGACGCCATCATCCAGAACTCCCCTCCAGAGACCGCGATCTTGCAGAACCACTACAAGGGACGCCTCCCATCCTACGGCCTCTTCGAGGGAGAGCAGCCCTTATCCGCCGACACGCTGGCGTCGCTGGACAGGTTGGCGGTGGTCCATGAGCGCTTCTGGCTCATCCCAGACGGCCTTGCACCTCAGCGCAGCGCCCTGGACCGCTGGTTCACCGAGGGAGGCTACTCTGCCAGCTATCAAACCTTCGGCCAACGGCGACTGAGCCTCTACACGAGACACTAAGGGCCTGGCGGTCTGACACCAAACTCCTCAGCGGTCGCGATTGGTCTCCGGCGCGGTTGCTACACCCCCTGCGCTATGATAAGATTGGCTGCAACAAACTACGTGCAAGGAGAGCCCCTGTGGCCGCTCTACTCCGAAGAAGAGCTCTGACTCATCTGCTCGTCATCTGCCTGTACGCCGTCCTCGCGTTGATTCTCACGTACCCCCTCGTGACCCGCTTCAACACCCACGTCATGGGCACCGACATCTGGGCCTTCGACGAATACACCTTCGTCTGGACTATGTGGTGGTTCAAGTACTCCCTCCTGACCCTGAATTCCAGTCCCCTTCTCTCTAGCTATGTTTTCTACCCGTTGGGTATCAGCCTGGTGCTGTTCACGTTCAACTTCTTCAATGCCTTGATGTCGCTTCCGCTACAGCCTTTTCTCGGCCTGCCTGCGATCAGCAACCTGATGAACATCTTCGCCCTCACCTTCTCCGGCTTCGGAACCTACCTGTTGTTGCGGTACCTTCTGCCCGGACAAGGCACGACGCAAGGTCGCAGATCACTGCCAGTTCACGCCGCTGCCTTCATCGGCGGATTGGTCTACGCTTTCAGCTCGTACCGTTTCGTCTACGCCGCGCTAGGCCACCACAACATGGTCAGCACCGAGTGGATACCCTTCTACACCTTGTTTCTCATCAAGACTATTCGGGAAGGTGGTTGGCGCAACGCCGTCACGGGAGGCGTATTTGCGACTCTGACCCTCCTCTGCGAACCCTTCCTAGGCATCTTTCTGGCCACCTTGACGTTGCTCTTGCTGATCTTCGCGGGGCGTCGTGCAGTCTTCAACCTCGGCTTCGCGCGGAGGTTTGGCTTGCTCGTGCTGACCGCGGCCGTCACGGTCTTTCCGTTGGGCTATCCGATGCTGAAAGAGTTGTTCAGCGCTGAGTACGCCATGAGTGGTTGGGGACACTCGGAGAAGCTGCTGGTGGACCTCTTTGGCTTCACCATCCCTACGTCTCTGCACCCCATCCTGGGCAACAACTGGACCCAAGAACTCACCATGGTGCGGGAAGGCACAGCCCGCTTCGTAGACGTGAATACCGTCTTCTTGGGCTGGGTGGTGATCGCCCTGGCCTTCTTCGCCAGTGTGAGGTATTGGGGACGCCTCAAGGTGTGGACAGTGGGAGCGATCACCTGGGCCATACTGGCCATGGGGCCCCTGCTGCACATCAACGGCCGTTCTACCTTCGACCTGGACGGGCTACCGGTCAATGTGCCACTGCCTTTCATCGCCCTCCATTATCTCCCGGTTCTGAGCGCCAATCGCGTGCCCAACCGCTTCAGTTGCATACTGATGCTCTGTCTGGCCGTGCTGGTGGGTTTCGCCGCCCACGCCATCCTGCGCCGGATCAGAAGGCGGGGCCTGCTTCTCGGCACGGCCTGCATGCTGGGGGTCGCGGTGCTGTTCGAACACCTGTCTGTTCCCATGCCATTGACCGAGGCCAAAGTGCCTGACTGGTACTACACCCTGGCCGACGAACCGGGCGATTTCGCCATTCTGGAGTTTCCTCTGGGCTGGCGCAACAGTTTCGGCGTCTTCGGCGTCGAGCGCACCCAGGCTCAGTACTACCAGAGCATCCACCACAAACGCTTGCCGTCCGGGAATATCTCCCGCAACCCACCGTTCAAGTTCGACTACTTCCGGGGCATCCCCATCTTCGACTCCATCGCCCGGGTGCAGCTCTACGAGGAACTGGATCCCGCCCGCGTCGAGCAGGACCGCCTCCTGGCCGACGAACTGGTCTACTTCTTCGATATCCGTTATCTGGTGTTCCAACCCCCAATCCCCAACCGTCCACCCTATTCCGATACGCGACCTGCGGTGGAGGAGTACGTGCAGCAAGTCTTCCCCGTGGAGAAGATCCTCGATGATGAAGGGGGCTTCACCGTCTACCGCGTGCAGCAGCCGGAGGCCCAGACGAGCATGGACATCGATTTCGGCACCGAGAAGGCCCGTCTGTACCAGGGAGAGGGGTGGAGCCGCGATGAGATCATCGGCGATGCCACAGCTAACTGGGCCGAGGCCCGGCAGGCCCGCCTTTTCGTCCCTCTCCGAGAGTTGGGTGACTACGAGATGAGCTTCCGTGCCCTGGCCTTCTCCTACGATGGCGCGTCCCAACAAACCGTGAGGGTGACCGTCAACGGCCACCGTCTGCCGGAGACGTTCGCCACCGGCCCCTACTGGGAGGAGCACGCCTTGACGATTCCAGCCGAGTACGTGAAGACTGCTCTGAACGAACTCGTGTTCGAGTTCGCATACGCGGCGTCACCTCGCGATGTCCTGAAGGGCGACTTCACCATCGGGAACACGGGTGTGACATCGCCGATCGAGATCAGCGTCAACAGCGCCGGTCTCCAGGCAGGGGACTTGGCCTACATCACCGTGGACGGCGAGGACGCGTCCACCCACCGCCGAGGCTACAACCTGGCGGTCATCGACCCGCAAACTGGCACTGTGGTGGAGAAAGCAGGCTTCGACACCTGGGCCAACGAGTACGAATCTCAGGAGCTAGCCGATTTCGTGGCTGAGATACCCCAGGGATACATCGTTGCCGTGGCTGTCAAGGATGATGGCGCGGCCCACCTAACGGAGCAGGCGGTTCAGGCCCTCCAGACCCTAGGGGCACAGGCTGACCTCAGGGGCACCGAGCACCTCTCGCATGCCGTTATCGGGGTCAAGGGGGCACAGCCCGGCACGGCCCTCGAGGCCTTAGGAGAGGGGAATTCCTACCTCAATGTGGGGAAGAATCCCGACGACCGCACCCTCTCAGTGGCCATGGATTATGTCAAGGTTGACCTGAGATGAGCCTCCCTCGCCGGCTGGGCGGGCGGGCGGACCTGATCATCGGTGTAGTGGTGGGCGCGGCCACCTTCGCTCTTTATGTCAAGACTCTCGCACCGACAGTTCTGATGGCCGACGCTGCCGAGTTCCAGTTGGCCTGCTATCTCGGCGGCATCGCTCACCCCACCGGCTACCCGCTGTACCTGATGCTGGGATGGCTGTGGTCCCATCTGGTTCCCCTGGGAGATGCTGCGTATCGCATCAACCTCCTCTCTGCCCTGTTCGCGACCCTGGCTGTAGGGCTGCTGTACCCTCTGATCCTGTTGGTGCTTGAAACAGCCGTGGACAGCCTCTCCCGTCGTTCGGTGCGTGCGGTTGCCGTCATCGCCACCCTCAGCCTCGCTGTATCCCGGACTTTCTGGTCCCAGGCGCTCCGGGCCGAGGTGTACGCGCTGAACAGTCTCTTTGTGGTCGCCATCTTGTTTCTCCTGCTTCTGTGGTCTCGCACCAGATCGCACAGGACGCTCTCCCTGGCTGCCTTGGTCTACGGCCTAGGCCTGACCCACCACCGCACGATTATCCTCCTCCTGCCCGCCTGTGTGCTGTTCGTGTGGTTCACCGAACGGTCTGCGCTCACCGATCTCAAGTCACTGGGGAAACTCCTGCTTCTGATACTGGTTCCTCAGCTCCTCTATCTCTACATCCCGCTGCGTGCTCCAGCTACGTCTTACCTGCACATAGATCTGGCCCCGGGTCGGACCCTGGAGCTCTATGACAACACCCCGGGGGGGTTCCTGGGCTTCGTGATGGGCGAGATGTTCAGGGGGGAGTTGGGACTCAAGGCCTCCCTGTGGGAACGCCTGACCATGGCCGCGGCTTCCCTGGTGAAGGAGTTCGGCATCGCTGGAATCGCTCTGGGGCTGCTTGGCGTGGTGAAGCTGGCCATTGGACGTCCGAATGCAGCATCACGGCGTGTCCTGGTGCTCCTGGGCGTGTCGTACCTGGGCATCGTGGGCTTCACCCTCGTCTACTTCATCGGGGACATCCACGTGTTCTACACGCCCTCCTACATCATCTTCGCCGTCTGGATGGCAGTGGGCATGGCGTGGATCATCGAGGCCGTTCGTAATGTGCGCTTCAGCGCATTCCCTCGCGCCTGGCGCCTCAGCGGCTACGTTCTCATTGGACTCTTCACGCTGCTGCCGCTGAGCTCCTTGTGGAACAACTGCCATCGGGTTGCCAGGAGCGACGATTACCGTGCTCGCCAATGGGCGGAGGAGATACTGTCGCAGCCGATACCTGAAGGCGCTATTCTGGTCAGCAACGACCGCAACGAGATCATACCGCTTCTCTATCTCCAGCACGCGGAAGGCGTGCGCCCCGATCTGATCACGATGTTCCCGTTGATGTTGCCAGGCGAGGAGTACTCCAACGTGGTACGCGTGATAGACGGCGTGATCGACCTTGGGCGACCTATCTATCTCGTGAAGCCCATGCCGGGGATTGAGATCAAGTACCAGATGGAGCCTTTTGGCCCTCTGGTCCAGGTTGCGGGACCTGCCATCACGGGCGAGCCGGAGCGTTCCACGAACCTGGCAGTAAGCGACAGCTTGGTCCTCATCGGCTACGACCTGGACCCCGAGCCCCCCCGGTCGGGTGAGGAACTACACGTCACCCTGTACTGGGGAGTGAAAGAGGATCTAGCAGAGGACTACCACAGCTATGTCCATCTCGTGGACGAAGAGGGCAACGTTGTGGCTCAGAGCGACCACCAGCCCGGCGGCTCCTACTACCCCACTAGTCTGTGGCAGCCAGCAGAGATGCTGCTGGACGAGCACGTCTTTGCCATCCCCATCGACGGCACTGAATCGACCCTCCAACTCCTGGCCGGTATGTACCTCTACCCTTCCCTGGAGCCGCTGGGGGAACTTCCAGTCCTGGGTCGGCTCGATCTCGCGCGCTAGGGCTCCAGCGTGTACCGAGACGCCTGATCCCCGCTTTCGAGACGGGTTCAGTGCGTGTACGAGCGATCTAGTGCTACGGAGAGTAGCTCTTTAGGACCAATGGCGACGCCGCGATGAAGAACTCCTTGGGGTACTCATCGGCGCCGATGTCGAACCAAGGTCTCGGACGCCTCTCCCCGTCATAGTCCACGTGCAACCTGTCCACGCCTGTCCCCGCGTCTATGCATTGCGAATCGCTGGTTAGGTGGTAGTCTTCGCTCGCGGGATCTACGAACTGAGGGTCAATGTGGATATCGGTGCTCCCAGCCGACAGCCCACTATAGTTGGTGGTGTTACCCCACACGTCGTTGGTCACCAGTATCACCGACTGGCTGCCATCCTTACGGATGCCAATGGTGTGACTTACAACGATGTTGTTGGTCAGCTTCAAATCGCCCGATGAGCTGCTCGTAATGTCGATAGCCGCTCCGGAGCCTGTCAGATCGCCCACAATAGTATTGTTGGCGATCTCCATGTTCGAGTGGCTCACCAACATCGAAGAACCCTTAGTACCCGAGTTGTTGCCCACCAGGTAGTTGTTGGCGATCCTGCCACCGCTGTAGCCCGCACCGACGAAGACACCCCCGCCCCAGTTGGCAGCATGGTTGTGCGCGATCAGCGCTCCCTCTAGGTCCACGTTCCCCCACATGTAGACTCCGGCACCATACGTGGCTTCGTTGTAGGCCACCAGGTTCTCCGTGCCCTCGAACCTCACCTGTGACCCACTGTCGAGGAGCACCCCGCCGCCGTAGAGAGTGGAACCAGACGCGTTGACGTTGCTCATGATGCGCGTGGCGTTCAATACAGCGTGAGCTCCCCCGTCCAAGCCTAAGCCACCTCCTTCGGCGAGAGGAGCGGCTCCCTGATATGCGGTATTGTACGCGATGTCGCAGCCCTTCAAGGTAATGCTACCGGTGCCCACGTACACCCCACCGCCCTGTGGAAAGCTGGTGAGCATGGTGCTGATCGCATTGCCGGACACCACCACATTGTCCAAAGTAGGAGATGCGCCCGACACATACACCCCTCCACCCTTGTTGCTCTGCCCGTTGGTGATGGTGAGGGCCTCCAGAGTGGCGGTGCTGTTGCTGGTAATGGAGATGACGGACCCGGATGCGTTTCCGTCAATCACCGTCTGCGCGGGGTCCGTGGAGACTCGGCTACTACAGTTGTTGTTCCATCCCCCCTGGATTATGATGTTCTCCGTTCGCTGGCTCCGAACGCATGCTGAACTGTCGAGGATGCGCCAAGAGGCCCGTCCCGGTTTGCACGTGGGCAGAAGTAGAGCATCCAACTGATCTTGGGGCAAGCGCCTGGCGGATTCGACGGGATCACGATTCGCGCCCCGACGATCTATGCGGAGGAGCCGTAGGCCAAACGTAGGGAAAACGTCGCATAGCCGTCTCTTTTTCGACCGAACCGTAGGGAAACTGCACGGTTGGCGTCCAGCACCGGCGACCAGAATCCGGTATGCTATGGGTGGACAGGGATACTTGTCTTTTTCCTCCTTTCGTTCTCCCTCCTCCCGGACCCCAGGGAGGAGGGAGAATTGTGTCTGCACACCAATCCTCCCTGCAAAGCTCGCTTTCCTGATTCCCTACTACCTTGCCGCAGGTCCAGCAGCCACGGTACAATGTCCTCGGTAGGGCGAGCACGCATGGTTTGGATACGATCCTATGTGGCATTGGTGATACTGTTACTGTGCGCCGTCGCCGCCTGTGGATGCGAGGCGACGGTCTCTCCGACGCCGATCATCCGTCCGACTAGTCCCGCTGTCACTCCCTCTGCGCCTCCCGCCACGCCAACCTCTGAACCTCCACCCACGCCTTCGCCCCCTACCCCCGACTGGATCGCAGACCAACAGATGGCCATGACCGAGGCAGCACGCTCGCACATCCTCGAACTGGGCTGCCTCACACGATACGACATAGACTTGGCTATCGGCGTGGAGTCGCTCACCTTGCATGGAAGGCAGGTGACTTGGTACACCAACAAAGCCGATACGGAACTGGAGGAGCTCTACTTCAACCTGTTCCCCAACTCCTCACGTTTCGGTGGCTCGATGGAGATCGACTCGGCCAGAATCACCGGACAGGAGGTGCCATTCGACTATGAGTTGGACGGCACGGTGGCCAGGGTGGCTCTACCAGAGCCCTTGCTACCCGGGGAGTGCATCACCGTCACGCTGGATTTCACCGCTCGCGTGCCTCACGTTCAGAAGAACTACTACCTGGTCTTCGTCAGCGCACAAGGCGTGCTTTCTCTCGGGGACTGGCACCCCATGGTAGCGGTCTACGACGATGAGGGCTGGAACCTCGAGTACCCGGAGGGTACGATCGGCGAGATAGTCTACAGCGAGAGCGCCTTCTACACCCTCAGGCTCACCGTCCCCATGGTTTTGGATGTGGTGGCCACAGGAGTGGAAGCCCAGCGGATCGACAACGGCGACGGCACGCAGACTGTAGTGTACTACAGCGGGCCGGTGCGCGATTTCCACATCGCCATCAGCGATCGGTACGAGGTGGTGAGCGGAAGCGTAGGGGATACTGCGATCAACTCCTACTACTGGCCTGAACACCAAGCCTGCGGCCTGGAGATACTGCACTTCGCCGAGCAGGCGCTTGGCCTGTACAGTGAATTGTTCGGCCCCTACCCCTTCAACGAACTGGACCTGGTGGAGGCCGACCTGTGGCCCTGGGGCATCGAGTGGCCTGGCTTCATCCTGGTGGGTGAGCCACTCTATTCCAATCCAGAGGAGGTTTGCGGTGAATGGCACGTGGTTCACGAGGTAGCGCATCAATGGTGGTACAGTGTCGTAGGCAACGATCAGGTGGACGAACCCTGGGCCGATGAGGCTCTGGCCAATTACTCGACGATGCTATACTACAGGGCAGTTCACGATGCCGAGACCGCGGGGGGTGCCATCAAAGAGGATATCCACGATCGCTACGACTCCTACGTGCGAGCCTATGGAGATGGCGTAGTGGGTGGTCCCACCAGACACTACACCAGGGCGAGCTACTATCCGCTGGTGTACGCCAAGGGCGCCCTTTTCTTCCAGGCCTTGCAGGGGTTGATGGGCGATGAGGCGTTCTTCGAGGGTCTGCGAAGCTACCATCACGAGTACAAGTACGGCATAGCCACCAGCGACGAGCTCCTCGCCGTCATGGAACAGACCTACGGGCGCTCACTTGACGAGTTCTATGAGCACTGGATACTGAGCGCTGACGGAATCTAGCCGGAAGTGACGCTCCCCGCATAGGGAACAACTTGCCATCAACAGGCGTCTTACGAGTGATAAGCTACAGAAGGAGAATACCTGACATGATCGGCAAAGCGTTGCGCAAGTCAATGCCAGCTCGTTGCTGTCTGGCGACGATGCTGGTCAGCCTCCTATTGGCCGGCTGTATCCCTGTGGAGACACCTCCTCCCTCCCCGAAGCCCTCGCCATCACCTGGCGCGATAGCCACGCCGGAACCGGTGGCTGGCGTGGGTTTCATGAGCAGCCCTGTTCTGGTGGAGGACGTCACCTTTAGTACCTACGTGCCGGTGGAGAGCAGCTTGCCCCCTAGCCACGGCGGCTACGTTCTGCCTGTGGCCCTGGGCGAGGTATCAAACGGCGAGCTGTTTCAGTTCACCAGCGATCAGGAGCACCTCTTGACCGAGAACGGCTTCGTTGTGATACCCGCGGAGCACGACGAGTTCTTCACTCTCTATCAGACCGCCCATGACCAGCAGAGACCTCTCTTCGTGACGACCGACTCTGTGTTGCACATCTACCATCTCCTTTTCGACAAGGTGCTTCGTACTGCCGAGGAGGAGCATTTCTTCGGCGATCTGGTCGCCCTGACCCGGGGCATGCTGTGGGCCTCGCAGAGCCAGTACGAGGCCTTGAGAGGAA